>Ga0214919_10006500_pt1 | contig 16069 bp, 15 predicted proteins | sample LL1503_MetaG_FD_177994 | JGI IMG/M metagenome (GOLD analysis project Ga0214919, IMG submission 177994) | Freshwater microbial communities from Lake Lanier, Atlanta, Georgia, United States - LL-1503 | ecosystem: Environmental > Aquatic > Freshwater > Lake | place: USA: Georgia | collected... | reverse complement strand
ACGGCGCCTGTGAAGTTCTTGATGATCACAGAGCGGCTGCAACGGCTGCACCAAACGTTGGACAGCAGCGGTGTTTGTTGTTCAACGGCCATGCTGTTCCAGAGTTTGCTCGCCTGAGGGGTGAATTGGGGCAGGTAAACATCCATCACGGTATTCTAGAGAATCAATGACGCACACCGCTTTGATTAGAAAAGCTCAATACTCACTGGGCAACATGATCACCCAGTGCTGCGTGTCCCAGCAGGCGTACAGCGTGATGGCGTCCAGGGGAAAGTCGGTGTAGGGGATCTCCTGCCTGGCCAGTTCTCTGTCATTGCCATCTTCGTAGACCATCACCGCCCTGCCCTGGGTCACAGTCACACGCACCAGCACAAACCAGTCCTCAGTGCCGATCTCGCTCAAGTGGCTGGCCACTGCGTCCATCATCCAAAAGCAAGCGCCCTGTTCTGCCAAGTGCTTGGTGCCGTCTGTGAGCAGGTGCCGCCGGCTGATTCTGTAGTAGCCACCTGTGCCGGTGAATTGAGCCAGGGTGCCGCTGTCCAGGCCCAGCGCGGTGAGTTCTTGTTGTGTCTTCATCTGTGTGCGTTCCATTTGTGTGGGTGTGACCACAGTTTGTTGTCAGATGCGCACTTGGGCAACCAGCGCTTGGTAACCCGAGAACTTGGCGGGGTACCGGGCTGAAATTACCTGGGTAGCGGGCCAAGTACGGGTCCTGCATGGTGCGCAGCCCGCACATCAAGGCCTGCAGCAGCCATTCGGTCTGTGGATGCGATCCGCGCTACCCAGATAAATTTCCCTGGAGACTCGCAAACATCCACGCACTAAAACCGCCCTGCAGCTGGTTAAACGGCGGGGGTGGGTACGTGGGGTGCTGGCACTGCTGATCAGCGCTTGCAGGGCTTGTAGACGCGTCTGTGCTGGTTATCCACAGGGCGCGTGAGTTATCCAAGAAAAATCACGAGAAATGCACTAATTCAATGGTTCTCCAGGTTCAGCGTTGAAATCATTGAGGAAAAAATCCATGAAAAAGTTATCCACAGCCCGTTCATTTCGCCCTGTGCTGCCCCGGTAACCCGAGACTTTGGCGGGACTCCGGTTGCTCTGATAAATAGTTGAAAACACAATGCAACTAACGCAAACACATGATTACAGGAGACAACACCATGGCACAGGCAAAGACACTCTCAACTGCCGACATTGAGCAGCTGCTGAGCTACATCACCACCCGCAAGTACGCAGCCCGTAACAGGGCCATGGTGTTGCTCACGCACTGGGCAGGTTTGAGAATCGGTGAAGTGGCAGTCCTGCGCTGGAGTGATGTGATGAACTTAGACGGCCTAGTGAAAGATGAAATCCGCTTGCTGCCCGATATGACCAAGGGGCGGCACGCTCGCACCGTGTTTGTCAACATGCGGCTGCGGGAGGAATTGGCAGCCTATGCTGCGCAGGCCCGGTGCGTGGACCGCGGCTGTCCATTCTTTGCCAGTCAAAAGAGCATCCGCGCTGGGTTCAACGCCAACAGCCTGGCACAGACGTTTGCGCTGCTGTACGCGGGTGCGGGGCTGGAGGGTGCCAGCAGCCACAGTGGGCGACGGACGTTTTTGACCTCACTGGCCAACAAAGGCACTGCCATCCACATTTTAAAAACTCTGGCTGGGCACCGCAGCATTAGCACCACTGCTGCCTACTTGTACAGCAGCCCCAGTCAGTTGAAGGCTGCGGTGGAGTTGGTTTGACGTTTAACTCTTTGGCAACTGTATGCAGGGCTCGGTGGCTCAGGCAAAAACTGGGGCTTGAGCCAACAACTCCGCCCAGCATCAGCCGCGGTCGGACTAGCCCAAGCCAGAGCCCTGCTATTGATCGTGGCAGGCTACACAGAGACCGAGTGAGGGCCAGCATTTTTTATTTTTTGACCTTACGAGATTCAGCCAATGGACAATCTCGGTTGAAGATGAAAGTCATCTCTGGCCCGACGCGTCATGGCCTGACGCGGCGTGACGCAGCGAATTCCCGGCTCATTATCGGGTGACCATTACGGCAGCGGTGCGCAAGAGGATTCCTAGGTCGGTGAGCAGCGTGGCGCGGACGATGTAGTCGGCCTGCAGCTGCAGCTTGGCCGGTAGTAACTGCTGCACATAGAACTGCTCCGGGTCGCTAGCGCGCGCCAATAATTCTCCTTCGTGGCGATGAGCCAGGGTCGCGGGGTCAGTGATGCCTGGGCGCACCGACAGCACGATGTCACGGAAAGTTTCAGGGTAGAGGGCAACATAACGCGGCACTTCAGGACGTGGCCCCACGAAGCTCATGCGACCGCGCAACACATCGAATAGTTGAGGTAACTCATCAAAGCGGCGAGCACGTAGCCAGCGGCCCATGCGGGTGATACGGGCGTCACCATCGACCGTCAAGAGCAAGTCGTCCTGGGCACGCAACTGCATGGTGCGGAACTTTTGGATGCGAAATAGGCGGCCGTGACGACCCACGCGTTCTTGTCGGTAGAGGGCAGGGCCCGGGCTGTCCAAGCGGATCCACATCCCGATGATCAGCATCGGAAGACACAGAATGCTAAGCAATATGCTTGCAAGCAGGAGATCGAAAAGTCGCTTGGCCATGCAGAAGATCGGAGAGCTTCAGGTCTGACAGATCTGTCGTACCGCCTGGATGACTCGCTCTACATCAGCGTCCGCCATGCGCGTAAAAATGGGTAGGCTGACCATGCGCTCGAAGGCGTCCTGGCTATTAGGAAAATGAGCCGAGCTTAGTGCGTAACGGTCTCGCCAATAGGGGTGTTGATGCAGCGGGATGTAGTGGACGCTGCAACCGATGCCTTTCTGGAATAGTGCCTTGATGAAGGAGTCACGGCCGATAGGAGCATCGTCCGTCAGGCGAATGACGTAAAGGTGCCAGGCATGTAAGTCGCCGGGCAGGGCCTTCGGCGGGAGCAGCAATGGCAGATCAGCGAAGGCCTCATCATAGCGGGATGCGATGGCCGCGCGTTGCTTGGCCATCTCATGCGCACGGCGCAGTTGGTGCAGGCCCAGTGAGGCCGCGATATCAGTCAAATTGTACTTGTAGCCGGGTGCGATGATTTCGTAGTACCAGCTGGGCATGGTGGCAGAGAATCGCTCGAAGGCGTTGCGGTCCATGCCGTGCTGCTGCATCACCCGAGCACGGCGCGCGAGGTTGGCGTCGGCAGTGACGATCATGCCGCCTTCGCCTGTGGTGATAGTCTTGTTGGCGTAAAAGCTGAACACAGTGGACGCACTCGGCAGCGTGCCCACCAGTCGACCGTTTAAACTGGTTGGCAGTGCATGCGCCGCGTCCTCGACCAACTGCAGGTCGTGCCGGTGGGCGATGGCGTGTAGGGCCTTCATGTCCGCGGCAAGCCCCGCATAGTGAACCGGCATGATTACCTTGGTGCGTGGCGTGATAGCCATCTCGACGGCCTTTGGGTCGATGTTAAGCGTCTGAGGGTTGATATCCACCAAGCGCACATCGGCTCCAAGGTAGCGTACCACCTCTGCGGTGGCGGTGAAAGTGTGGGTGGTGGTGATTACTTCATCACCAGGCCCGATCCCCAGAGCCTCAAGCGACAAGTGCAGACCGGCAGTGGCTGAGTTGACCGCTATGCAGTGCAGGCTAGGGTCGCCCAGAAATTCGGCGAAGGACAACTCGAAACGCTGAACCTTACGCCCCGTGGTGATCCATCCACCGCGCAGGGTATCTACCACTTCGGCGATTTCATCTTCGCCGATATCTGGAAACGCGAAGGGCAGAAAAGGCTGAGCGGGCGTGTTCATGCCGGTTCGTTCTTGTTCACGCGTCCAGCCTGAGAGGGCTCGGGCTCATCCAAGGACTTGGTGGCCCAGATCAGCACGTGGGTGCGCAGCCATGGCAGAGCATTAAAGACGTGATAGAGAGCCGGATTTCGGCGGCAGGCCCAGCGCGCCACCAGTGGAGCCAGAGTAACGGGATGCACATGCAGGTGCGCCTGTGGGAAGAGTTGCCGCACGCGCTCCACCGGAACGCCGCGCACCTTGAGGTTGTGCGGGTTATCGACTGTGAAGTCATACCACAACACACCACCGCCGGGGCGAACCCAGTGCCACATGGCGTCAGCCAAATGCACCTGCAAGGCGCCGTCGAGGATGGAAGAGAAGACGGTGGCCTGCAGTACCAAGTCTTGGCTGAGGGGGGCAATCACGCGCTGCGCTTCGTCGCCCAGCGCATCCCCGTGTATGAGGTGGAGCGAGGAGGGCAGCACCTCTCTTGCGTGGGCGTGGCGGTGCTCGTCGATCTCAATGCCCTTAAGGTGGCTTGGCATGAAGCCCATGCGCAAAAGCTCCAATAGATTGCCACCCGTGCCGCAGCCCAACTCCAGTGCTTGGCGGCGAGAGAGATCTAGCCAGCCCAACTCGATAAACAACCGCGCCATGACTCGCTGTCGTTCCTGCAAAGATTGCCACACATCGGGCTGCAGCCAGGCGTGCCGTGTCAATGTTGCGTCGGGGTCGCACATCTTATGCGCGTGTTACCGGGTGTGTGGCAAGAAAGCGCTTAGCCAGGCCTGCATAGTCGTGGTGCGCTCGCACATGGGCGCAGCCGGCTTGCCCCATGGCGCGGCGGGCTTCGGTTGTGAGGCTCAGCAGGTGCTGCAGACCCCGCGCGATAGCCGGCGCGTCCATTGGTGGCACGGTGAGGCCGCAACCCGCTTCGGCCACCGGGTCGTTGCCCGCATCCACCGAGTGCAGCACCACACAGCCGGCCATCATGTAGTCCATCAGCTTATTGGGTGCGATGCCAAAGCGGTACAACGGCACCCGCCGCCACCCGATGTAGGCCACGTCGATCTGCGACAAAAAGCTGGGTATCTGCTGCTTGGGTATGGGCGACATGAGTTGCACACTCGCCAAACCTTCCTGACGAATGCGCTGCATGAGGGCTTCCCGCTCATGCCCGTCGCCAATCAATAAGAAACTAATCGGATGACCCCGCAACAGGGCCGCGGCATCAAGCAAGGCATCAAGGGCATTTGGCAGGCCCATCGAGCCCGCATAGCCGACCACGGCATGGCCTTGCTCACGGGCATGGTTCAACGTCTGTTGCACATCATCGCGCAAAGGCTTGTGTTCGATTTCCCATGAATCCAGCGCGACCCCGTTGGGCACAATGCGCAAACGTGTTAAGTCCAGCCCGCGTCTGGCCATGTGCACATGTACCTTAGGTAACATCGACACCACAGCATCTGCATAGCGATATGCGCTGCGTTCGGCCCAGGCGCACAGCAGCGCGAAGGGATGGTACGGCGACATGCCGCCCACCTCGGTCAGCGACAGTGGCCACAAGTCGTGCACTTCGTAGATCCAGGGGCAGCCGGCCAATCGCGCGAAGTGGCGCGCCAGCCAGGTGTCCATGGGGTAGGTGCTGGAGGCGATCACAAGATCGGGCTGAAGATCGCGCACGATATGCGCGCGGCGCGCCCATAGCCGCCCAAGGAAGGTGACAATATTGAGTACCCGACCGAAGCCGTTGCCGCGATAGTACGGGGCTTGTAGCCAGCGGTAGGTGATGCCGTTGATGGACTCCACACGTTCGGCCTGCCCGTGCATTTCAGGTTGGCAGGCCCGTACGTGGGAATGGCTGCAAGCCACGATCTCAACCCGGTGCCCCATGCGCTCCCACTCGCGAGACATGTAATAGGGCCTGAACTCCATGCCGTGGGTCGGACTGCCGGCATAGTGGTTTATCAGCAGGATATTCAAGTCAGTGTGAACTCTGCTGTTCCCAGTGGCAAGCCCTTGAGGAAGCGGCGAACATGCACCGAAAACATGCCGCAGCGCTGCACCCATTCCCGGTTGGCCGCTGCTATATCAGGGGCGCGCTCAAGTAGTTTGGGCATGGCGCGGATGAAGTGCCACAGGGCGGCTTCAATGGCCGCAGGTCGGGCGTTGGCGACATCGTGCCTCGATGTATTGCCCTGCAGCACCCAACCGCTTAGCGCGTGCGTAACCAGTTCCCGGTTGGCTGGCAGGTCGGAGAGCACCGGGATGCAGCCGTGCGCCATTGCCTCGAGCACCGAGACGGACACCGAATCGCTTTGGGGTAAGCTCAGATACCATTGGGCGCGCTGGTACCATTGGGCTTGCTCAGACGGGCGCAATAAACCGGTGAAGGTTACGTGAGATTCGATGCCCAAGAGCACTGCCAAGGCCTTCAGGGCCTGCCGTTGACTGCCTTGGTTAGCTACTATGAGCTGGGCCCTGGGATTCAATCTGGCTACTGCGGCGAACAACTTCAGCACCATATCAATGCGGTAGAGGGGCTCAAGGCTGCGGTTGCTGAAGAAAAGGTTCGGGTCCTTGCTGCCGAGTGTCGGCTCGGGAGGGTACTCCGTCAGACCGAAGGGAAACACATCGACGTAGCGCGCACCCAAGCGAAGCATCTCGCTGGCCATGTGGCGCGAATCGGCTGTGCAAACCGCACTGGCCTTGAGCACCGCACGAGTTAGGAACCGCGCCACCAGGGAACGCTGGGGTGTGACGAGCACATCGGAGCCCCATGCCGAACTGACCAAGGTACCAGGCAAGCGCCACAGAGCATGGGACAGCCAGGCTAAGGTCCCATGGGAAGTTAGGTAGTGGGCGTGCAGCACCTGAGGCTGCTGGGTCCTCAGCCAGGAACCCACCCGCGGGAGGTGCCTCAGCACCGCCACGTTGCCACCGGAGTGATTGGGTTGCGTGTGCAGCAGCAACCGCCGATTGGCCGGGATCAGGGTGTCGAACTCTGGCAAAAGTCCGCGGCTGGACACCACCCCCAAGGCCAATTGGCAGCCTGCTACTTCGTGTAGCGTGCGCGCCCACTTGAGCAGGTGCGGGCTGAGGCCGTCGCCCACCAGGATGTATCGCAGCGCTGACATAAGTCGAAGTTCTCAGGGTGGCGGTGAGACGTGGATCAGTGCTCTGCGCCTCGGGCCCAGACCTCGTAGTGCGATCGGGCTTCGGGATGGGCCTGCAGCAACGCTGCATCGGTACCACGCGTATCACCCACCAGACGGGCTGGGTTACCGCGCAGCACTGCAAATTCGGGAAACTCGCCGCGCACGACTGATCCCGCACACACCAGCGTGCCGCGTCGCAGCCGCGTACCAGCCTCGATCACGCTGTGCGGTCCGATGAAGCTGTAGGCCCCTACATACACGGGCCCGGTGATCCAGCCGGGACAGGGCGCGGCGGCTTGAACGTAGGCGCGGCCCAGCAGGCGCATGGACCTGTGGGAGCTGTGGGTTACGATGCTGCAGTGAGATGTAATCTGCACGCCTTCCTCCAGCGTGATACCGCCGCTTGCCTCCAGGAAATTGAATGGGCCGATGTAGACATGATCGGCCAGATACAGAGAGTCTTTATGCTCGATGCACGTGCTGGGGGAGATTCGGGTGTGAGGACGCGCGTGGCCGCCAGACGACTCACCGAAGACCATACGGTGGAGCAGCACCCGCACCAGTGCCCGCTGCATTCGGTTGAAAAAGGGGCGGCCTGCCATCGCTAAATCTTAGCACTTAGCAGCCATCGGCACCGGCCAGTTCCACAACCTATAGAAATACCATCCGAAGTACATCGCCATGACTACAGATATGGCGGTAGCCGCCTGCTCAAGGGGGTCGGCACCTGCTGGCGGCCACACCAGCGCGGATGCCAAGGCGGCCAGGAACATTACCTGACCAATGACGATAACATTTAGGGCCCATGCCTGCGCGCGCCAGGCAAGGGTGACCACCCCTAAAGGGGATGCAACAAAGTGCAGCCCAATATACACGGCTAGCGCCTGTCCCAAGGGGCCGGCGGCTTCCCATCCTGGACCTAGCAAAGTCGGCAGGACCCAGTCCGATAGGGCATAGACGGCTCCGCCCAGAGCCAGGCCAGACGCCATGAGCACCCGCATCACCTGCCTGACCTGTTCGCGAGAGGCGATGCTGGGACCTTCTTGTGCGCCCAGGGTGGGGTACAACACCTGCGACACCGCTCCACCGGCCAGGGTAGCTGGTGCCTTGAGGTAACGTAGAGTCAGGCCCCACACCCCAGCAGCGGCTGGCCCTGCACAAACTGCAATCAGGGCGATGCTGAGGGTATCCTGCAGTGCACCCAAGAAGGCATGCGGCGTGTTGAGAAAAGGGAAATCGCGGTGAAGCCGGGCTACTTTCTTCCAATCGGTGGTCGCGGCGGCGCAGTTCATGTGGTCCGAGTCAGGCGTCCGCCCGTTGGGTCCTGAAACCTGGCCTTGAACTGTGGCAGTGCCGGTGTCCGACGACGATGCACGCCGCAACACCAAGGCCGCGGACATGGCCGCCAGGATCGGACCCAACAACAAACCCCATAAACCGGCATGCAAGGCCCCCATTGCCAACTGCAGGGCACCGCAACCCCAGAACTGCGTGACGCGCGCGCCGGCCAATACGGTGAAAAGTTGGAGTCTAGTGGCTTCGAGCGTGAACAAACTCAAGACACCCAAGGAGACCACCATGAGTGGCACGGCCAAGGGCCAGGCAGCGCCCCACCATAAGGCAGCAGCTACGGACGCGGCCAGCGACGTGACGCTCACCGCCAGCAGAACCCGCACGCACAGACCACGCAAGGCGGCCGCCTCGGCGTCACTTTGCGCCAGCGGCAGCGCAAACTCGTAGCGGGCACAGGCCACCACCGCAACGTTGCCACCGATGGCCGAAGCCAAATGGAAAACCCCGAAGGTCTCCGGTCCGTACATCCGAGCAAGAAAAGGCCCGAGCAGCAAGGGAGCAAGTTGAGCGGCTCCGCTGCCCAAGAGCAGGGTCAGCGTGCCACGCCAAAGGGGTTTTGCATTCACGCGCATACCTGATCGAGCGCCGCGATCACGCGGTCCTGGTCAGGCTCTGAAAGGTCTGCGCTCATGGGCAGGCTCAACACCGTTCGCGAGGCCTCGCTGGCCGCGGGGCAGCATTCGGGACAGCAATGACGGGCATAGGCCGGCTGCCGATTCAGCGGCACCGGGTAGTGGATGGCAGTGGGTATGCCGTGGGCTTGAAGTTCAATCTGAAGCGCATCGCGTCGCGGTGCAAAAACCGAGTATTGGCCGAAGACACTGCTTCGGTCGGGTCGCAGTACCACCGGTCGCACGCCGGCACGGTTCAGCGTGGGGCTTTGCGTGATGGCCTGCGTGTAGCGCGCGCCGATGGCTCCTCGCCGCTGAAGCTCCCATTCGAACCGCCCTAGCTTTGCCAACACCACTGCGCACTGCAATGTGTCCATTCGTCCGCCTACTCCAACACGGGTGTGGCGATAGCGCGCGCTTTGGCCATGCACACGTATTTCGCGGGCTGCCTGGGCCAGGGTGACGTCGTCGGTGAAAAGGGCACCACCATCGCCGTAGCAGCCCAAGGGCTTGCTGGGAAAGAAACTGGAGCAGCCGATAGTGGATAGATGGGTGCTGCGCCGCCCCTGGTACGAGGCACCGAAGCTTTGGGCTGCGTCTTCAATCACCGGCAGACCATAACGCGCAGCGATCGCATTGATAGCGTTCATGTCGGCGCACTGGCCGTAGAGGCTGACCGGCATGATAGCGCGGGTGCGCGACGTGATGCGAGCCTCGATGAGCGCTGCGTTGATGTTGCAGGTATCGGGTTCAATGTCCACGAACACCGGCGTTGCGCCCAGCAACACCACGACTTCGGCGGTGGCTGCGAAGGTGAAGGGAGACGTGATCACCTCGTCACCGGGTCCGATGTTCAGGGCCATCAGGGAAATCAGCAACGCCTCGGTGCCGCTGGAAACTGTCACGCAGTGCTTCGCGCCGGTGTAGGCTGCCAGCGCGCGTTCAAGCTCCTGAACCTCGGGGCCCATGATGAATTGCCCATGATCCAACACGCGCTGGATGCCGGCATCAATAGGCTCCTTGAGCGCCACATATTGGGCCTTCAGGTCGATGAACTGCATGGTAGTTGGCTCGAATTTGATTCGTATTCAGGATGGGCGTTCGGCCAGCCGACTAGGTGGCGAGGCGAACCCCTTGCGCGGTAAGTTCATACGGGTCACCGGCCACCGGACACAAGGCTCTCAAGGGCTGCTGTCCGGACTCAAGACGCAGGGGCAGACTCAAGCGCTGGCCGTTACGGCTCATCCAGCCAACCTGTCGCGCAGGCACACCGGCTGTCAGGGCGAAGTCAGCCACATCGCCGCGCACCACCGCGCCGGCGGCCACGAAGGCGTAGGAACCAATGGTGCTGCCACACACTATGGTGCAGTTAGCGCCCAGGGTGGCGCCGCGCCGCACAAGCGTTGGCAGATATTCGCTCTTGCGTTCGACGGCCGCGCGCGGGTTCATCACATTGGTGAAGACCATGCTGGGCCCGCAGAAGACGTCGTCTTCAAGACTCACCCCATCGTACACCGAGACCTGATTCTGAACTTTCACCCGGTCGCCGATGATGACTTGGTTGCCGACGAACACGCCCTGGCCAAGCGAACAGTGCTCCCCGATTTGAGCCCCGGCGCACACATGCACGAAGTGCCAGATGCGAGTGCCGGCGCCGATCTGCGCACCTTGGTCGACGATCGCACTGGGGTGGATGCTGGGGGCGGTCATAGGGAAATACAAGCTGCGAGATAGCGTGTGTCAGCTTGTACTCAGAATACCAGGGGCAAGCCCACGCGAACCCCATCACGCGCACTGCGGTAGGCCGCGATGATGACCTCAAGGGAGCGCAAGCCTTGATAACCATCGACTTCCGCATGGGCCATGCCCTGCAGGGTGTCCAGCACGTTCGCGTAAACCAGCGAGTGGCCGTAACCGTAGACTGATGGGGTATTGTAGTTGGCGCTTTGGATCTGCTCGTCCTCGGGCTGCGCTTCGTCGAACTGCCAGTGTTGAATTTGGTTGACCGCCACGCCGCCGATGCGGACCGTTCCCTTCTCGCCCAACACCGTGATGCTCCCTTCAAAGTTCTTGTCATGGGTCAGCATGGTCACATTGATCGAAGCTAGGCCACCACTGATCAGGCGCAGGCTCATCACGCCGGTGTCCTCTGCCTCGATATCCCGCGCGAGGGTGGCGGTATAGGCGTGCACGCTTTCTACCGGGCCCAACAACCAGTCCAACATGTCTACATAGTGGCTGGCCTGGTTCAGGAAAGCACCCCCGTCAAGGTCCCAGCGGCCACGCCAGGGGGCCTCGTCGTAGTAACTTTGCGGACGCGTCCAAAACACATTGACATTGGCCATCACAATGCGGCCGAAGCGACCTTGATGAATGGCGCTCTTGAGGCACTGAATCGTCGGATTCAGGCGGTTTTGCTTGACCACGAAGAGCTTGACGCCCGCGTCCCGGCAGGCGCGAACCATCGCCATACCCTCATCCCATTTGGTGGCCATCGGTTTCTCTGTGAGCACATGCACGCCGGCCTGTGCACAGAGGATCGCCTGACCGGGATGCAGGCCACTGGGGGTGGCCAGAACCACAAGGTCGGGCTGAACCTCCGCAGACGTCAGCAGGGCGTCCAGCGTGTGGAATGCTAAGGCGCCCGTGCGCTGCGCCCCCGAGGCAACGCGATCGGGCTGGTTGTCGCACACCGCAACCCACTTCGCGCGGCCTGCATGCAGCCTCAGCGCCTCGATATGGCTGTTGGCAATGCGGCCGATTCCCACCAGAGCTAGGCGCAAGCGGCGGTCTGTAACGGGAGGATTGGCCACAGATGGAGGGTGGCGCTGTGCCGTTTAATTAAGAGACTGATATCATATACATCCTTTGGTTGGCAGGCTAGTCTAGTCTGGTCATAAGTTAGGCTCTGGCCAACCGTAAAGGTAACCTGGCGGTGCTTTTTTGCTATCGGACGGAAAACTGCCCGCGTCGACCCATACCAAACGAATGCCTCATGCGGCCCTCAAGGCACGACACCCTTACCCGAACGAGCTGCGTCTTTCTACTGCTGTTGCCCTGGCTAAATCCTTTTACACCTGACCCGGACGCTCGGGTGGTCCAAAGCCTGGTGAGCCTGAGCTGCCTGGCCCTGCTGCTGGCAATGCCGCTTTGGCAAGTGGGTGGCGATAGCCTGGCTAGGGTGGCAGCTCCGGCCTGGCTGCTGGCGGCACTGCTAAGCTGTCTCCTAGCCCTGCTGCAATATTTCGGAGCCAGCGAGGCCTTAGCCCCCTGGGTCAACAGCACTGACGTAGGCAAAGCTTTTGCCAACCTGCGCCAATCCAACCACTTTGCAACGCTGACCGCCATCGGTTTGGCGGTGCTGCTGTGTCGGGTGCAGCGCGAGCCCCCCAGCGGGCTAAGCAGCCGGTCACTCGATCGGCCCCCGTTTTGGCATGTAGTAGTCTGCCTGCTCGCGGCTGCCCTGCTGGGGATTGGCAATGCTGCCTCGTCGTCTCGCACCGGTTTTCTGGAGTTGCTGCTATTAGCCTTGTTGATGCTCTTGTGGAAGCAGTGGCGGCACCCACTGGCCCGGCGGGTGATGCTGGCCGCCGGTGTTGGCTATGCCAGCGCAGCGCTACTGCTGCCTTGGCTGGCTGGCTTGGGCATTGGCGGTGCTGGCATTTTGGCACGCATGCAGGAGCAAGGCTCCAGTTGCGGCAGCCGACTAAAGCTGTGGAACAACGTCTTGTATTTGATTGCAGAAAAACCCTGGACTGGTTGGGGTTGGGGCGAACTGCCATACGCCCATTTCATTACCCTCTACCCGGGTCCGCGCTTCTGCTACATCACGTCCAACGCACACAATCTTCCGCTGCACTTGGCAGTGGAGTTGGGCCTGCCGGTGGCTACCCTGTTGTGTGGCGGCGGCCTGTGGGCCCTGTGGCTTGCCAAACCCTGGCGTGAGCCCAACCTCACCCGGCAATTGGCCTGGGCAGTCATAGCGCTACTGGGCTTTCACAGTCTGTTGGAGTACCCACTTTGGTACGGACCATTTCAGCTGACCGCTGGTTTGGCCCTCGCCTTGCTGTGGCTGACCAGACCGGCCTCCGTGCCGGCGGCACGGTCTGGCCGGTCCGCCATGCCCTCCACCGACCTGCCCGGGCTCTGGCGGCTGGTAATCGCGACAAGCCTCATGCTTGCCGTTTTGTATGCTGCCTGGGACTACCAGCGCATCCGCCAAATTTATCTGCCCGTCGCAGAGCGGCAAGCGCCCCACCACGACGGTACACTGGAAAAACAACGGGACTCCTGGCTCTTTCGTTCCCTGGTCGATTTTGCTGAGCTAACCAACACGGAGCTCAGCCCAGCCAACGCTTCGTCCAGCCAGGCGTTGGCCGAAGCACTGTTACATTTTTCGCCTGAGCCGAGGGTGATCGAACAGCTTCTCGACAGTCTGCGGATGCAAGGCCGAGACGACGCTGTGCAGTTTTATTTGGCGCGCTTTAAGGCGGCCTTCCCAGAGCCTTACAGGCGTTGGACCAGCCTAAACGGAGAGTAAACGGCGGTTGCAGCCCCTAACGGGGTTAACTTCGGCGATGCCTTCCAACAATTACCTTGGCCAGCGTATGTCGAATTCCCTACCAAGGTCTTCATGCCCTGTCAGTGCCGACTTGTAACCGTGGCTGGCCTAAAGCTCATGGTTCGCATGTGTTAACCGGCACAGTCGCTGCCCTGCTTGCGTGACCGATACAGCATGACGTACCGTCTTGCGGAACACTGCTCGTGCGGGCGTGTGTTTTTGATTTTTTTCCATGCGCGCTGGAACCAAAACCGACAAGATCCACAGCGCGCCAGCAGCACTACCTTGATGCTGGTGAAGATCCCAAACACGTCTTGCTGAGATGCCCAAGGTGGGCGGTGGTGTAGTTGATCATCAGCGCGGCCCTGTAAATTTCAGCGCGGGCCGGCACGGCCGTCCCGATTTATTCCGGTGGCCAGGGGCAACGGCACCAGGCTACCGGCCACGTTCAGATTCATTTCGTCAGGGTAAGACGAACGATGTCGCCCAGGCCGAGCCAACGCGACAACAACAGCGAGGCACGGTCGCGCCAACGCCATCCGTCACCGGCCACGCCCTCGCTGCGCCAGCCTACGACCCGCAGTCCGGCCGAATACGCGGCTCGCCCGAGCGTAGCCAGGCTGAACATAGTCAGATGCCAGGGCGGCGTCATCAGGTGCCAGCCAGCGCCCTGGGACTGCGGATATACACTGCCGAAGTCACCTGTGCTCAGCACCAACCGGCCTCCCGAACGAAGCACTCGAGCGGCTTCGGCCAGCAGTGGTACCGGGTCGGGCACATGCTCGATCACGTCCCACAACGTCACAACGTCAAAACGGTCGGCCGGCAAGCTGGCCTGCCCCAGAGTGCCGGTGAATACCGGCAGCTCCAGGTGGTCGCGCGCGTAGGCCGAGCTCAAGGCTGACAATTCGACGCCTTGCACTTCGTAGAGCGTCCGCGCCTCTGCCAGAAAGAACCCGGCAGCGCAGCCGATGTCCAGCAGTCGGCCCTGACGCGCGATACGCGGCGGCATATGTCGCAGCAAGGCCAGTTTGCGCCGCGTATAACGACGGCGTACTGCTTCTTCGCCTAGGTAGTCGGCGAAAACCGAGTCACTTCCCCCGGTGTGATAGCCCCGACCATATAGGGCATCGAAATCAATTTGCGACGTACCCTCGCCGACGTAGACCAGGCCGCAACCGTTGCAGCGGACCATCTGATATCCGTCCATGCGGAACAGAGGCTCGGGGTTCTCCAGGCCGCAGACGACGCAGTCGCGGTAGTTCACCGCCGCGCACCTAGCAGTGTTGCTACCATCCAGCCCTGGGTGGATGTAGCAAGGTCGGCACTCATCGGAAGGTTTAGCGCTGGCTGCCGGCGCGGATACCGTGCGGCAGGCAGTCAGAGCGACGATACGCGGTGTAAGCCAGCCGGTGGTGCAGCGGCTTTGCGTCTCGAATGGCGGTCGGGACAGCGGCTGTCCTTAACGTGGACTGCACCAAAGGCCGACCGTCAACGATCAATGTATCGTGAGCCCAGGCACAGTGCTGGTTCGGCCGCATAGCGAGTAGTTGTAGGGGCGCCTTGCTCTCGCGGATCAGCCGGCCATAGCGATCGCCCAGCGCAAGACCGCGTTCGATCCCCAAGTCCAAGCGCTCAAGCTTGGCCAGCACCACTTCGCATTCCAGCGTGTCCATACGCCCGATAGCGTCGACGCGGGTGTTTCGGCACGGGCCGGTCTGGCCATGAACTCGCTTCTCACGCCCGGCCCGGTCGATCGACCAGGGCGCTTTCGAAAAACACACCACCGTCGCGGTCGGTGTTTATTGAGGAGCTAAATGGTGTCATTTGACATGCAGTTTTGTATCAAAATTCCATCTTTGCAATCGAAATCAGCAATGGCTTTGCTAACACTCTTGAGTATTTTGCATGGTCTGACCCGAACGCCCGAATCGCCACCACAGCGCGCCGCGATTTGAGAAAAGTTTGTTCATGGAACGATTTCCATGAGCTGAGCAAACAAGATTCAAATCGGCATCAAATAAAATCAGCCATCAGGCCACTCAAGTATTCGCTGCTACTACAACTCAAACCTGTTTAACCGGAAACCTACTGAGATGCAACTTGAACATGCAAGAATCGCGATCGTGGGGCTCGGCTATGTGGGGCTGCCGCTGGCTGTTGAGTTTGCAAAAAAGTTTGACACCCTTGGTTTTGACAGCAGCACCCAGCGCATCGCGGAGTTGCAATCGGGCCAAGATCGCACCCTGGAAATAACAGCTGCTGAGTTGGCATTGGCGTCGCGCCTGCGCTTCACTCTTGATGCTAGTGCGTTGGCGGATTGCAACGTCTACATTGTTACAGTGCCAACGCCGGTTGACACCGACAAGCGCCCAGATCTCACCCCCCTGATTAAAGCCAGTCAGACCGTCGGCAGGTCCATCAAGCCAGGCGCCGTGGTGATTTACGAGTCCACTGTTTATCCCGGTGCAACTGAAGAGGTCTGTGTACCCGAGCTCGAACGCAGCTCAGGACTCAAGTTTAATACAGACTTCACTGTCGGCTATTCCCCTGAACGAGTCAACCCAGGTGATAAGCAACGGCGCCTCACGAACATTCCCAAGGTTA
>Ga0214919_10006499_pt1 | contig 16070 bp, 19 predicted proteins | sample LL1503_MetaG_FD_177994 | JGI IMG/M metagenome (GOLD analysis project Ga0214919, IMG submission 177994) | Freshwater microbial communities from Lake Lanier, Atlanta, Georgia, United States - LL-1503 | ecosystem: Environmental > Aquatic > Freshwater > Lake | place: USA: Georgia | collected... | reverse complement strand
CATGACTTAGTGGCAATGGCGCAAGCAATTACAGATCGAACCAGAGTGATCTTTATTTGTACGCCAAATAATCCAACAGGCAGCATTGTTAAAAACCAAGACTTGATTGATTTTCTAACCAAGGTTCCGACAAATGTTCTAGTCGTCATTGACGAAGCATACATAGAGTTCAACCGGGACGAACTCGCAATAGATGGCTTGGGCGCCTACCGAGGATTTTCAAATGTTGCAGTGTTGCGAACTTTTTCAAAGGCGTATGGACTTGCAGGGCTCCGTGTTGGTTACTTGATAGGTCCGGAGGTATTAGCCGAAGCGGTTCGAAAAACCGCGGTTCCCTTTGGAGTATCTTCGCTGGCACAGGCTGCTGCGATCGCATCAATTGACCATGAAAATGAGTTACTTGATCGAGTCGATAATCTTGTCGCGCTACGAACTTGGTTCGAATCGGCGCTTGCGGGGTTAGGCTTCCAATTACCTGCGAGTCAAGCTAACTTTATCTGGCTCCCATTAGGTGCGCGCTCAGAACAATTTGCTAAGCAATGTGCAGATGTCGCCGTGGCAGTGCGTACTTTTGCTGGCGAAGGTGTGCGTATCAGTATTGGCGAACGCGAAGCACTTGAAGTTTTGTTACCTATCTGTGCGCAGTATGTTTAGAGTTATTGCGCTAGTAACTGCTTGACCAAGTTAGCAACCTGGCTGCCATCTGCACGACCAGCGACTTGTGGCTGCACAATTTTCATAACTGAACCCATGGCGCTCGGACCAGTCTGTCCAGCCGCAGTCGTGGTTGCAATTGCGGCGGAAATAATCGATTCCAGTTCTACACTTGATAATTCTTCAGGAAGATATTTTTTGATTATGGCTAGTTCGTTTTCTTCAGTTTCAGCTAGCTCAGGGCGATTTGCTTCTGTATACGCTGCGCTTGCCTCGCGGCGCTTCTTCGCTTCACGATTCAAGACGGTAACGATATCTTGATCGGTTAGCTCGCGGGCCTCTTTACCTGAAACCTCTTCATTGGTAATCGCTGAAAGAACCATCCGCAATGTAGATAGCGCAATTGTGTCCTTGCTTAGCATTGCTGCTTTGACATCAGCTTGCAGAGTTTCTTTTAATGAGGACATTTTTACTCCCTAGTTAACAGAAGTCTACGGTGTAGGGGCTGCAGTTTCTGTTGGCGTCGCAGTATCTGTTGGCACAACTGGAGGTGTTGGTTTATGTGTGGGTTTGCTTGGTGGCTTTAGTGTGGGTTTCACGTCCGGCTTACTAGTTTGTTGCACTTGTGGTTTGCCAGTCGGTTTTACATTTGGCGTAGCGCTAGCGCTCGGTGAATAGTAGCTTGACCAGTTGTTTGCCGCATTGCACTTAGCTAACTCGTCGCCAGTCATATTTGGACACAAACCGTAGCCGCCGTAATTACCCCAACCGCCTGGGTTAAGCCCAAACAAAGTTTTGAGTTTCCATTTTGTTTTTGGAGTGCCAGCAAGTGCGCCGGCCATTGACTCACGCCAGATCGGTCCAGGTAATAGGTACCCATAAACCTGTGAGTAGTAGGTACCGTTAATAGTCACGTTACTCATTGGATATTTCTGACCACCACGTGGATCACCAACCCAAACTGCTGCAGCCATATCAGGGGTAAATCCGACGAACCAAACAGCAGCGTGACTGTCAGTAGTTCCAGTTTTTCCAGCTGCCGGCCTGCCGAAATACATTGTTGCGCCAGTGCGCCCACCCAGCGGGCCATCAATTACACCGGCCATGATCGCGGCAACACTATCTGCCACATCAGCATCTATTGCCTGTGTGCAGTTTGCTGATGGCGTATCAAGCGCCTGACCATCTCGGTCGGTGATACTTAGAATTGCAATTGGATTACAGTGAATGCCGTGGCCAGCAAAAGTCGCCATTGCTTCAGCCATGTCCAATGTGGTCACATCGAAGCAGCCAAGTGTAAAACAAGGCAACTTTGGAATGTCTTGACCATTTCCAAGTGTCACACCTAGGGCCTTAGCAACTGCAGGCGGATCACATATGCCTGTTTGTTCTTCAAGGGCGACAAAGTAGGTATTGACTGAGTAGGCCGCACCTTGCAACATGTTAAAGGATCCAGAGCTAGTGGAGTTTTGTACTGTCCAAGGCTCGCGAAGATTTCCAGTCGCACAATCGCGGAAATTGTAAAAAGTTTTGACTGGCGGCGAGCTGATATATTTAAACGGACTAATTCGCTGCTTTAAAGCTGCAGCCATGGTGAATGGCTTGAACGTGGAGCCGGCTTGAAAACCAACAGTGCCGTTGTGATCAATCGGGGCACCGTAATTAACTGTGGTGTACCCAGCACCTTTAGTTCCCCATAGGCGATCTTGTGCCATGGCAGTTATTTCACCGGTGCCTGGCCTAATCATGGTGATCGATGTTGCCTTCTGACTAGGGTCCTTAATTGGAATGTATTTGTTAACTGCTTTTTGTGCTGCTTTTTGTGCCTTTGGATTCAAAGTTGTTTTGATAGTCAGTCCACCAATATCTAGAAGGTGGGCACGAATTTCTGGTGTTGCACCAAAGGCAGGGTCGTCACGTAAAACGGTTTGAACATAATCACAGAAAAATGGCGCAGCCGATGTTGTGCAACCATTTGGAATTGTTGCTGGCTTCAAGTCAGTGGTGATCGAAGTGGCAATCGCGCTATCAGCCTGCTCCTGAGAGAGGTCGCCATTTCGCAGCATGGCGTTTATGACTTCATCGCGTCTAGTTTGGCCAGCCTCGGGGAAATGAATTGGATCAAATCTGGATGGGCTTTGTACGAGTCCAGCAAGTGTTGCTGCTTGGGTAACCGTCAATTTATTCGCATGCGTTGAGAAGTATCGCCGAGCTGCGGCTTCAACACCGTATGCACCACTGCCGAAGTAAGCAATATTGAGGTATCCCTGGAGAATCTGTTCTTTAGAAAATCTATTTTCTAACCCAACTGCGTAGCGAGCTTCGCGAATCTTTCGACCTAATGACGGTTCGATAGCTGCTTGCTGTTCTTCGGGAGTTTGCGCAGCTGCTAACAATATCTGTTTCACGTACTGTTGCGTGATTGTTGATCCACCTTGTACTTGTGTACCCGAGCCTGTTGAAATTAGAGCGCGAAGTGTGCCGCGAATGTCGATTCCAGCGTGTTGGTAAAAGCGCTGATCTTCAATATCAATAATTGCTCTTTGCATTAGAGGTGAAATCTCATCTAGTGGTACTTCGATTCGATCTTGAGAAAATGTAGTAGCAATTACATTGCCTTGCGCATCGGTGAATGTGTTCTGTAGTGGAAGTGGAACTTCTGTTATATCTGCTGGCAGGTTTGTGAAACTATTTGCAGAATTGCGAGTGAGTAGTCCGAGAGTTCCGACAACTGGGATGGCTGCAACTGCGGTAACTAGCCCGGCAACGCTAATAAATATGGACATTTTGAGTAGCAGACCAAAGCGGCGCTCGGTAGATTTCTGCTTGCGCTCGTCAGTCATAGTGTTTCAATCGTAAACCGTAAATCATCAAATGAGAACTGCCACTGTAGACGAATTTTTATTGGAATTGGGTATTGACAACGCTGCCTGAAAAGGTCAACACTTGAGGTATCGGGTCGCGCACTTTTGAGTGCGATACATCGACAAAGAAGTCGAGTGTGAAGGGATAGTCGAGTGCAAGCTGACTGGAATGACAACTGGAACAATGAAGCTGCCTGTGTTGATACAGACCCAGACGTCCTCTTTGTTCAAGGTGCCGCACAGAACCGCGTAAAGATTATTTGTGCAGGTTGTAACGTTCGCACCGAATGTCTGGCAGTAGCTCTCGATAATCAAATTGAATACGGTGTTTGGGGTGGCATGACCGAGCGCGAACGTCGTGCGCTGCTTCGCCGCCGCAATAATGTAACCTCATGGCGCGACTTATTAATGAGTGCTCGCCAAGAATATGGCCGCGTAGACCCTGTGGCCTTTGTTCGCCAGTCTTAAGCACCGCCACTAATAGCCCAACCTCATTGAGGTGCGTAAGGTAGTGGTGTGACTAACAGCATTGAAAATCGATTAACTGAGCTTGGCATTACTCTGCCAGCCGTTGCAGCGCCAGTTGCTGCATACATCCCAGCCCAAAAAAGTGGCAACCTTATCTTCACTTCAGGTCAATTACCGATGCGCGATGGCGCATTGATAGCCACTGGAATTCTTGGCGTTGATATTGAAATCGAAGATGCTTATGCATGTGCTCGTCAATGTGCACTCAATGCATTGGCTGCCATAAAAGCAATCATTGGAGACTTGGATAAAGTTACGCAGATTGTGAAAGTTACTGGGTACGTTGCTAGTCATCCAACCTTTACAAACCAGCCAGCCGTAGTTAATGGCGCAAGTGAATTGTTAGGCGAAATTTTCGGTGAGCGAGCTGCTCATGCACGATCTTCAATCGGTATGGCGGTGCTTCCACTTAATGCACCTGTTGAGATCGAACTGATTGTTGAAATTTCGCAGTAATTGACTCTGCCGAATTCCCTGTAATTGGGTACAGTCAATATCAGTCGGATAGGCCTGCTGGAATTTTGTTTCAAGCGATTTGGAGAAGTTGATGGATAGTAACTTGCGTGATGCACCGCTATTCAGCGCACTTGATGAACAATCTGCTGCTGCCCTTCGCGATTCAATGACTAGTGAGACCTTGAAAAAAGGGGAAGTACTTTTCCAAGAAGCAGATCAAGGCGATCAGCTGTACTTGATTACTGACGGCAAAATCAAACTTAGTCACACTTCAAGCGATGGTCGCGAATCACTATTTACTGTTCTTGGCCCTGGCGATATGTTTGGTGAACTATCGGTCTTTGATCCTGGCCCACGAACATCTACTGCTATTGCGGTAACAGATGTTGAAGTGTTGGGGTTGAAACACGACGTACTTAAGCCATGGCTAACTCAGCGCCCAGAAGTGGCTCAATCGCTCCTGCAAGCACTAGCAAATCGATTGCGGCGAAATAGCGAGACGATGTCGGACTTGGTATTTGCGGATGTGCCAGGCCGAGTAGCGAAAGTCCTTATCCAGTTAAACGAAAAGTTTGGTGCAGATTCAGCTTCAGGGCGTTTAGTTGCCCATGATCTGACTCAGGAAGAGATTGCCCAACTTGTTGGGGCATCCCGTGAAACCGTAAATAAAGCGCTTGCTGATTTTGTGACACGTGGCTGGATTCGATTGGAAACCCGTAGTGTTCATATTTTGGACGTTTCCCGTCTTCAAGGCCGTGCCAAATAACTGTCGTAGGCTAAAGGCGTGCCCAAACTTTCAGTATCGAAGCCCAAACCACTCCATGAGTCGGCTGAAGAAATCAAGGCTAGAGCCACAAAAATCTATACGATTCTTGGCAAAGTTTTTCCAGAAGCTAAGTGTGAACTTGATTTTGAAAATCCACTGCAGCTATTGATTGCCACCGTTTTATCTGCGCAATGCACTGACAAGCGCGTGAATATGGTTACTCCTGCATTGTTTGCTAAATATCCAACGGCAAAACATTTTGCAACGGCGAATCGAATCGAGCTTGAAGAACTAATTAGATCAACCGGGTTCTATCGAAATAAATCAACATCGATCTTGGGATTAGCAAGTGCAATCGAAACGCAATTTGATGGACAGGTTCCAAACACTCTCGAACAGTTAGTTAAGTTGCCAGGAGTTGGCCGTAAAACTGCAAATGTTGTTTTGAGTAATGCTTTTGAAACACCTGGCATAACGGTTGATACGCATGTGGGCCGGATTGCCCGCCGCCTAGGTTGGACGGCCAATACTGACCCCGTAAAAGTTGAGTTTGATTTGATGGAAGTTTTTGATAGCAAGAAATGGACTTTGTTAAACCATAGATTAATTTTTTTCGGACGCCGTATCTGCCATGCAAAGAAACCAGCCTGTGGCGCTTGCCCAGTAGCAAAGATGTGTCCATCTTTTGGTGAAGGTCCTACCGATCCAAAAGTTGCAAATGAATTAGTAAAGCTGAGCGCATAATGAAAAAACTTGCTGTTCTATTTTTAGCTTTCTTACTAGTGGCGTGCAGTACTCCAAATCAAAAACCTAATGCAGCTGGTACACCAATCACTTCGGCTTCGGCGACACCATCAAAATCAGATGCGAAGATTGCGCCGGATGTTTCCCTGACTGATCTTGAGACTGGTTCCTCATTAAAATTTGCGGATGTTTCTAAACCAGTTGTTGTGACTTTTTGGGCGTCATGGTGCACAACATGCCGAGGAGAGTTTGGCTTGTGGCGAGACAAAGCGCTGGCCAAAAATGTAATTGGAATAAATGTCCAAGATGCACGGGGAAGTGGCAAACTAAAAACAGATGCTTACAACCTGATGAAGAACAATGGAACTACATTCCCGAGTTATATAGATACTGCCGAAGTTTTGACGAGTCACTTAGGAATTGTGGGCTTGCCGGTAACTATTGTTGTGGCTAGCGATGGAAGCATCGTGGCTAGACATGACGGTGCGATGACAAAACAAGCGATGCTGCGCTTTATCGCTATGACAAAAGATTGAGGCGATTATTTTGGGGCACTTAGTAACTATCGACTATTTCCTAATCGGGTTGCTTATCCTGGTCACGCTAAGTGGTTGGCGCCGAGGACTAATAGTTACTGTGATGTCACTCATAGGCAGCATCATCGGTGCATTTGCTGGCCACTTTGTCGCAACTAACCTGGTGTCCAGTAACTCCCATACAACTGCGATTCGGTGGGCAACTGAGGGTTTCATTTTCCTTGTTGCCGTTTCACTAGGTAATGGTGTCGGCGGCTTTGTTGGTAAACGAATAAATAAAGCTCTCCCGTGGCAACCCATGCAGACTTTGGATCACATTTCAGGTGGCGTACTTGCATTTTGTGGGTGGGCGCTCGTGATTTGGATAGCCTGCACAACTTTGATTGCTGCGCCACTACCTAAAATTCCCGCCCAACTTTCGGATTCTGTCGTTGTTGTAAAAATAGATAAGTACTTGCCGAACCAGGCTCGAACAGTAATTGATAAGTGGCGCGGCATGAGTTCTCTCTCTTTGGATTTACAGAAAACAGCAGACTAGCCGGGCGATTTACGGTAGAAATGTTAGTGAAACATCGATAGAGAGCGTCTAAAAATGAGCGATGAAACTTTAGAAAATTTGCTAACAGAAGACCGCATTTTTCTACCAAGCTTCGAGTTCACTGCTAAAGCTAATGCGGGTTCCCAACTTTATGAAGACGCCGAAAAAGATCGACTTGGCTTTTGGGAAACACAGGCAAGTTTTCTGCAGTGGGAAAAGCCATGGACACAAACCTTAGATTGGTCGCAAGCGCCAGTAGCTAAGTGGTTTGTAAATGGCGAATTAAATGTTTCAGTGAATTGCGTAGATCGCCATGTAGATGCCGGAAATGGTAACCGAGTTGCGATTCATTTCGAAGGCGAGCCAGGCGACGAACGAGCAATTACATATAAAGAATTGCAAGATGAGGTTTGTCGAACTGCCAATGCATTAATGCAGTTAGGAATTAGTGCCGGCGATCGAGTAGCCATTTATTTGCCAATGATTCCAGAAGCCGTGATTTCGATGTTGGCCTGTACCAGAATTGGCGCAGTCCATTCGGTGGTCTTTGGTGGCTTTTCAGCAAGTGCTTTAGCGAGCCGTATCGATGATGCTTCCGCGAAACTCGTTATTACCGCTGACGGTGGCTTTAGGCGAGGAAGTGCATTCGCGCTTAAACCAGCTGTTGATGAAGCAGTATCACAGTGCCCAACGGTTGAAAAAGTCTTGGTTGTTAAGCGCACTGAACAAGATGTTGTGTGGAATTCTGACAAAGATTTGTGGTGGCACGATGTACTGGATGAGCAATCAATAATCCATGAACCAAAATCCTTTGACGCCGAGCATCCACTTTTTATTCTCTACACCTCTGGGACAACCGGGAAACCAAAAGGTATTTTGCATACGACTGGTGGCTATTTAACTCAAGCGAGCTACACGCATCGCACCGTCTTTGATATCAAACCTGAAACAGACGTTTATTGGTGTACTGCTGATGTGGGTTGGATTACCGGCCACTCATATGTTGCCTACGGCCCGCTAGCTAATGGTGCAACGCAAGTTATTTATGAAGGAACACCCGACACGCCACACCAAGGTCGCTGGTGGGAGATTGTCGAGAAGTATGGCGTGACGATTTTGTATACTGCGCCAACTGCAATTCGTACCTTCATGAAATGGGGCGACGAGATTCCTAACAAATTCGATCTCTCAAGTTTGCGTTTACTTGGAAGTGTTGGTGAACCAATAAATCCAGAGGCGTGGATCTGGTATCGCCAGGTAATTGGGTCGGATAACTGTCCTGTTGTGGACACATGGTGGCAAACCGAAACTGGGGGACTAATGATTAGTCCGCTTCCTGGGGTAACAGCTTGTAAACCTGGTTCGGCTATGCGCCCACTACCGGGAATCAGCGCCGAAATTTTTGATGAGCAAGGAAATGCGGTAGGAAATGGCAGTGGTGGATATCTAGTTCTTACTGAACCGTGGCCAGGAATGTTGCGCGGAATTTGGGGCGACCACGATCGCTTTGTTGAAACCTACTGGTCTCGATTTAATGGAATGTATTTTGCTGGCGATGGCGCTAAGTGGGATAACGACGGTGCGATCTGGTTATTGGGCCGGGTTGATGACGTAATGAATGTCTCGGGTCATCGAATTTCAACTACCGAAGTTGAATCAGCACTTGTCTCTCATCCCATGGTTGCTGAGGCAGCTGTTGTTGGGGCAAGTGATGAAATGACTGGCCAGGCAGTTGTGGCATTTGTAATTTTGAGATCGGGTTCAAAAGATGGGCCACATGTGGCACAGGAATTGCGTGACCATGTTGCAAAAGAGATCGGGCCGATTGCTAAACCGCGCAAAATCTTGGTCGTTGCCGAATTACCTAAAACCAGATCGGGGAAAATTATGCGTCGACTACTACGTGATGTCGCGGAAAATCGAACTCTGGGCGATGTAACAACACTGGCGGATCCGACCGTGATGAATTTAATTGGCGAGGGGTTAAGCGCTGGCACAATGGAAGATTAGTCGCATCGACTCAATGGCGAGAATTTTCGGGTAGCGTCTTCATTGTGGTTGACGAAAACATGTTCCTTGAACCGATTACACCTCCTGAGTCTGGACGAATTGTCCGCGCCCTGCGTGAAGAGACCACAGGCGGGTTACTTTTAATCGCTACTGCTTTGGTTGCTTTAGTTATAGCTAATAGCCCACTTTCGAAATACTACGAGTCATTTACAACTTTCAAATTCGGCCCGCAGTCGCTGCATTTGAATCTCACCGTGGCGCAATGGGCAGCAGATTTCTTATTAGCCGTTTTCTTCTTTGTAGTTGGCAATGAACTCAAGCACGAAATTGTTAATGGCAGTTTGTCTGATCCACGTGAAGCACTGGTCCCGATTGTTGCCGCATTAAGCGGTATGACCTTGGCGGCCGCCATTTTTTTGACACTAAATCACGGTGAATCTGCTGCGAGCGCATGGGGAATTCCGATATCTACTGATGTTGCGTTTGCCCTTGCCGTGCTGGCACTAGCTGGCCGTGGATTACCACTTGAACTTAGATCCTTTTTATTAACTGTGGCTGTGGTTAATGACTTGTGTGCAATCAGTGTGATTGCAATTTTCTATGATCAAGGATTCCACTTACTCGAATTCATTTTTGCAATCATTAGTATCGCTATCTTTGCTATTTTGCAGAGGCGTTACATAACTTCACTTTGGCTAAGCATTCCGCTGGCTTTGAACGCTTGGTACTGGATGTATCAAAGTGGTATTCATGCAACTATCGCCGGAGTTGCACTTGGTCTATCAATGAATGTGCATACAAAATCTGGGCAGACACAATCTCCAGCAGATCGTGTGGAACATCTACTACGTCCAATCTCAGCTGGGATCTGTGTACCGATATTTGCATTTACTTCAATCGGCATTGTCCTTGAAAGTGGTGCGCTCTCTCAGATGCTGCATGCTCATCTGACACAGGGAATTTTGTGTGGCTTAGTAATTGGTCAACCGGTAGGGGTGACACTCGGCGCATTTTTAACAACCAAATTGACCCGAGGTTCGTTAAACCCATTGCTGTCCTGGTGGGATGTGTTAATCGTTGGCATGTTGGCAGGGATTGGTTTCACAGTTGCCTTATTGGTCTCAGAAGTTTCCTTCCATGAGGATGTCCAACTTCTGAACACCGCTAAGTTTGGCATCGCGCTAACAAACATCGTTGCTATCACGTTTGCGGTAATTGCAGTTCGGTTGCGCAATCGTGGAATTAAAGCAAATAGTTCCTGATTGCGAAAATCCCGACTAGCCTAGAAACAGGAGGCCAAGATGAGTGAGCAAGAAAAATCATCACTTAGTGCGATGTTTGAATCAATCACTAGTGATTTCACTGCCCTCATTCGCGGCCATATTGATTTAGCTAAGGCAGAGTTGGTAGAAAGTTTCCGCAGTGCTCTGCAGTCTTCAGCACTTTTCTTGGTCACTTTTGGTCTAGCAAACTTTGCAGTCACCTTACTTTTAGTTAGTGCCGGTTTTGGTTTAGTTGCCGCCGGATTACCTGCTTGGGCAGCATTCTTGATTATGGGTTTAGTCGTCTTAATCGGCGCCGGTTTCTGTCTATGGTTGGCTGCACGCAGATTCAAACAGATTCGTGGGCCGGTTAAAACCATTGCTTCTATAAACGCCACAACTGAGACCATCAAGGCTCGGATCGACGATTAGCCGCTAAAAAGTTAATCTTTGCTAACAATTGTGCCGACTGGGTTGCATCCGTTTCAATATTTAGACACTCTAGGTTTGCTTGCTTAGCAAGAGCGTCGTGACACCCCCGTTTCGGTGCTGAAGACCTCCTCACCCCCGAGGAGGTCTTCCTTTTTTCACAACTTCAGTTAATCCACAATTGGGTCACGATTATGCAAGCAAATTAGATCACAATTTATGCTCCTTCTAATTGGAAGGATGATCATGAAGCAAGCATTATTAGTTAGTAGCAATCCGCTAATTATTGAAGAGTTCAACTCAATCTCCGCGCTGGTCAATGTGCAACTAGTGGTTACTCAACAGCCGACACAAAGTCAATTAACAGATACGCAGCGAATCTTTGTAGATCATGAGGCTGATGTAGCAGCAATAAGAGCATGCAATTTACAAGATCGAAGTTCAGAAAACACTGAAACTTCCTTAGTCCTTGCCGGCTCGGCCACAGCGCACAGTTGGCAGGTGGCTGCTGAAATCGGAGCTAAACATATTGTCTTAATTCCAGAATCAAGACAGTGGCTCGTTGACTACATAAAATCCGTTCCAAGTAAAAGGGGACAAATCATTAGTCTCGCTGGAATCAGTGGGGGTTCTGGAACAACAACTATCGCTCTAGCACTAGCGCGTGCTTGTGCACAGCTGGGCAGATCAGTAACGCTTGTCGATTTGGATTTTCAGTCAGTCGGTTTAGATGTAGCGGCAGGTTGCGAGAAGGCATCTGGCTTGAATTGGTCGTCACTACAGATACAGGCCGCACAAGCTGACGGTGAAGCCATCATTGCCGAGTTACCTGAAATAGAAGGGGTTCGGTTACTGACTAATAATGTTCTAGGTCAAATCCCGGATGGCCAATTGCAAATTCGAATACTCGAACAACTCAGCGGCAATAGTGATTTGGTAATTGTCGATGCGGGTAGGTGGCATCCCGAGTCTGTTGTTCGTGACATCGAAATCTCTCAACGATTTCTAGTTATCCCTAATCTGATCAGAGCTTGTGCAATTGGTAGAGAAATAGTCCGATTTGAAATGGAGCAAACCCAAGAACTAATTGTGCGCGAAATGCCAGGTTCGGCGCTCAGCCCAGTTATGGTGGCTGAAACTTTAGATCGACCTTTAGGTGCAGTTGTTCCAACTGATTCACGCATTTGCGAACTCAGTGAGCAAGGTCTTGCACTAAGCGCTAGCCCGCTTTCAAAATTCAACCGGCCTATTAGTGCACTTAGTCAACGACTATTCGGCGATGAAAATGTCTTACGAGTGGCTTGAGCAAGTAACAAAGATTCGCGCTGAATTAGCGGCAAGAAATTCGAAGCCAAATCATCTAGCTATTGCTGAAGCAGTAAGCCAGGAGCTTCCGTTATTAAGTCCAATCAAAAAGCTAGAAATTTTTGATGAGGTTACTACCCATATTAATGGTCTAGGACCATTGGAATCTCTTAGCCGCAAAACGGGTGTTACAGATATCGTTGTCAATGGCCCGAACGATGTTTGGTTTGATGCAGGACAAGGTATGCAACGAGCAAATATTGCTTGGCAAAGTGAATTGCAATTACGCGAATTTGTATCTCACTTAGTCGGCCAGTTAAATCGGCGAATTGATGATGCTCAGCCATTTGTAGATGCGCGTTTGCCAAGCGGCATTCGAGTGCATGCAATTATTCCGCCACTTGCCCAACAAGGAACCTGTTTATCTTTGCGAATTCCTCAAACACAAACCCTTACCTTGGCTGATCTTAAACATCGTGGAATGTTCAATGCTCAAATAGGCGAAATTCTGGAACTAATAGTTGCATCAGGCATCTCATTTCTAATTAGCGGTGGAACTGGCACAGGCAAGACCACGCTCTTAGCGGCGTTACTAAATGGAATAGATGCCAGCAAACGCATTGTTGTAATCGAGGATTTGCATGAACTTTTGATAGATCATCCGCATGTAGTGAGTTTGCAATCTCGCGGAACCAATACCGAAGGGTTCGGCGAAGTGCCACTTCGAACTTTAACAAGGCAAGCCTTACGAATGCGCCCAGATCGGCTGATCTTGGGCGAAGTACGCGGCGCGGAAATTATTGACTTATTTACTGCGCTAAATACTGGGCATAGTGGTGGTTGTGCGACCGTCCATGCAAATTCCGCGCAAGATGTACCAGCCCGAATTGTTGGTCTTGGCCTACTTGCTGGATTGCCCAGCTCAGCAATTCATAGCCTTTTTGCAACTGCAATTTCAGTCATCGTGGAACTTTCGAGAACCCAAGATGGATTACGCCAAGTATCCAGTATCCATTTAGTTCAACTTGTTTCTGGAACAGTACAAACACGAAAGATTTTGGACGCCAACGATCCGAAAAGCTTCCCAGTAGCAAAGGAAGAAATTTCAAACCTAGTATCGAAGATAATTTGATGTTTCGGATTCTAGGAATTGGCCTTACTATTTTGGGGATTCGGTTATGGCTTGCACCTCTAAATAAAATCCGAATTCCAAACGCACTGCCAAAACCATTCACAAAATCGAAATTAAAATTTGGGGAAATCGAGTTTATTTCGTTGCTAACGGCGGTCCGCCAAGAACTGGTCGCCGGTCTGCCAGTGAACCAGGCGATCGAAAACATAGTGCTAGAGCAGCCGCTACAAATCCTTATTCATACTCGCGGTGCTGTCGGCGAGACAGCAAACTTACTTGAAGCATTGAGAAGAGATGCTGAGCAAATCGAAAGCTCAGAGCTAAAGCAGCTAGTAAAAATATTGAATATAAACAAAACCTCAGGTGCATCAATCACGGATGCACTCGACATGATGATTAAAACAGCACTAATTCGCCAAGAGCGCACTCACCAAATCGCGGCTGAACTTTCCGGGATTAAAGCAACGATTACGGTGCTGGCTTTACTGCCAATTTTTGGTTCGTTTCTAGGCGTGATGATGGGAGTGAATGTGCCGTACTGGTTGTTGATGAATCGAGTTGGGTGGATCTGCCTTGCCTTGGCTTGCGTGTTTGAAGCACTTGGCTTGCTTTGGGTTAGAAAACTCATCAGAGGTGTGAGTTGAAGCATCTTCATAACCAGAAATTTCGTAACCTGCTACTAAGCATTCCTGTCCTAGTTTTTAGATCAGATATAGCTGGCGTACTTTTTGCTTCTACCCTCTTCTGCGCTTTGCACTTTGGAATACCACTACTGAAAGCACTCGAGCATGTTAGCTCTGAAGATTTATCAGACGATGAAGTCTGTGAGTTCATTGAGTTATTCTTACTCGGCACCAATGCGGGCCTGACGAAACTGGAAACGCTAAATCTTGTCGCTGAAACATCTTCTGGACCACTGCCGGATGAGATTGCTGAAGTAATAGCAAGATGCAACTTGGGCATCAGTTTGGTTACTTCGCTTGGTTACACCGCGAAAAAGTATCCAAATCTTGGCCAAGCAATTCGAACAATTTCTAGGTCCGAGTTAACTGGTGGTCCAATCACGGAAGCACTCGAACTGGAATTGACCTTGACCCAAGCGAAATCAGCAAATGATGCATTGCGACGAGTTCGCTCACTGTCAGTTAAGTGTGTGCTTCCACTCGGATTATGTTTCTTGCCAGCATTCTTCCTGCTGACCATAGTCCCAATAGTTGCAAGCATGTTGCCCAAAATCTTTTCAAACATGCCGTAATCCTGCGAGTCTTAATTATGTCTTTACACAGCATTTCTTAATTCACAGATAGATGCACTCGAATGACATCACAGAACAGCAGTTACAAAATCTATTCAAGACGAACAGTTTTCCAACTACAAGATCGGAGAAAAAATGTTTAAGAAATTTGGTAAGAGGTTCAACTGGATTGATGAACAAGGAATGACAACTGCAGAATATGCTGTCGGCACTGTGGCGGCAGCAGGGTTTGGCAGCATCCTATTAAAAATCCTGATGAGCTCCGGAATTGAGCACGTGCTGGCTCGCGCAATTCAACACGCGTTCTCATTCCTTTTTGGTTCGTATCGCTAATGTCACGGTCCGATTGGTCAAGAGCGAAACAGTTACGAAGTTTCGCTCTTGACCGCGGCTTTGCGACTGCAGAATTTGCAATCGTTCTTCCTGCAGTGGTGTTGGTTGGAGCGATGCTCTTGTGGGTGCTCAGTCTCTTTATCACCCAGCTAGAGATTCAATCGGCTTCGTACTCGATTGCCCGAGACATTTCGCGTGGTCAAGTAGCTAGTGGGAATTTAGGAAGTCACCTACCGGCCAATTACGAAGTTAACAAAACGATTACAAATAATTTTGTAACTGTGAAGATCAATGTTCAAAAGTCCTTATTGAATCAAAGGTTGCCTTGGGGAATTGAGTTGTCCGCTATTGCTATCTCGGAACTGGAGCGATCAAATGCGAGTTCAGCGAATTAGCCCTACCAAGTTCGATGATGACAAAGGCAGTATTAGTCTCTTGATGCTTACAACCATTTTGGTTGCAGTTATGTTTACTTCTGCACTGTTGTATTTAGGCGCCGCAATTTGTCTGCAATCTAGATTGGCAAACTCGGCTGACTTGGTTGCATTGGGTGCCGCAAGTGAATTCTTAGCCGACCAACCCAATCCCTGCCAAGCTGCAAAAACTGTAGCTAGCCAAAATCAGGTGGAATTGGTTTACTGCTACGAACAAAATTTGTCTGTATCGGTAGAAGTAGGTATTTCAACCACTAATTTCTTTAAGTCATTGGGTGTTGCCACTTTCACTGCTCAAGCCAAGGCTGGCTTGTAGTGTCACAAGGTCAAAGATGTAATAGATTGGGACGCAAGGAGAGCAGATGTTGCTAACAGCGCACCAAGATAACCACCGCACAGTACTTACTGTTGAAGGTGAGATCGATTTGTCTACCTCAGGGCAACTAGATGACGCTGTTGTTGAATCCTTAGGCGAGGAAACTACGCATCTAACTCTTGATTTATCGGAAGTGACTTTTCTGGATTCAAGCGGTTTGGGCGTAATTGTTAAGGCGCTAAAGCGGGCAAAAGAAGCTGGCACAGCCTTTGACGTTGTAGCTTCAAATGACCGAGTTCTTAAAGTTTTCAAATTAACTGGCTTAGATGCTGTTGTTGAGATTTACCCAACACTTGATGGTGTTCCAGGACAGTAATAGTAACGATTTTTACGATTACCAACCTTCGGCTAGAGTAAGACTTTGTTGTAACAAGCGCCCGTAGCTCAACGGATAGAGCATCTGACTACGGATCAGAAGGTTTGGGGTTCGAATCCCTACGGGCGCGCA
>Ga0214919_10006498_pt1 | contig 16071 bp, 16 predicted proteins | sample LL1503_MetaG_FD_177994 | JGI IMG/M metagenome (GOLD analysis project Ga0214919, IMG submission 177994) | Freshwater microbial communities from Lake Lanier, Atlanta, Georgia, United States - LL-1503 | ecosystem: Environmental > Aquatic > Freshwater > Lake | place: USA: Georgia | collected... | reverse complement strand
ATTATATATATGATATTTTACTCGTTTTTAATTGAATTTTATTATCAAACATAATTATAATAAATAATACTACTGATAATACTACTGATAATACTATAGATAATACTATAGATAATACTATGGATAATACTATGGATAATACTATGGATACTACTATGGATAATAATAATATACTAGAATTTTATATTATTTGTTATAATAATAGTTTTTGTGTAGAATATCAAATAAAAACAATTAGATTTTTTTGTAAAGATCCTCATAAAATTATTATTCTAGATTCTAATTGTGGTAAATTTAAAGAAAATTCTATTGACAAGGGTAATATTTGCAATAAATATAATATTGAATATTTAACTTTACCAGATCATTTATCATTAGATAATCTTCATAGTTCAGGAATTTTAGGTACAAAGCTTAATTATGTATATTATGAAATAATTTTAAAACGAAATCCTAAATATTTTGCATTCATAGACCAAGATTTTTTTATGATAAAATCTTTTTCTATAATAGAACATTTAGATAAATATGGAATGTATGGTGATTTAGGTGAAAACGGAGGTAATAAATCTGACAGTTTTTATAAAAAAGATATTAAAGATGTACCGTGGATGTTACATCCTTGGTTGTCTTTTTATAAATTAGATTTTATAAAAGATTATAAAATGAACTGGATGGATTATGATCAATTTGATACCGGTGGTGCAAATTGGGAATCTTTTATTAAATTAAAAAATTTAAATAAAAAAGATTATTGGTTTAGAGATAATATAATAATGTATTATCCATTTGCAAATATTAGTAATGCAGGTCCACACCCTTATGAAAAGCATTATTGTTTATATAATAATAAACCTTTTTATGGTCAAATACAAATAAATAACTCATTTTTACATTTATTAAATAGTCATATTTTAACTGACCCATTGCATCCAAAAACTGCGTTTTGTAAAGGAATGCTAGATGGTATATTATTATCATCAGGATATTCATTTAATAAAGAAAATGGTTATGAAACATTTGATAGTCCTTCAGATAAACTTGCATAAATTTAAAATAATTTTTTATTTTTTGTCGTTTTAATGTTAAATTTTTAATGATATATTTATATAAATATACCCCTTTAAAATAATATTATATTATATTAAATGGATAACCTTACATTATATCAATCACCTTATAATAAAGTAAGAATTGGTAAAGATAATGATGGTGGATATGTTATTATTGAGTTACCTGAAAATTATGATTTATTTATAAGTGGTGGTATTAGTAATGATATTAGTTTTGAAATAGATTTTTTATATAAATATAAAGATAAAGATAAAGATAAAGATAATATTATAAAATGTTATGCATTTGATGGTACAATATCTAGTTTACCAATACATAATATTTCTCTAGATAAACATAATATATTACCAAATATAAAGTTTATTAAAAAAAATTTAGGTAATGTAGAAAATAATGACATTACAAATTTATCTAGTTATTTTACAAGTTCTAATAATTATAATAATATTTTTATGAAAATTGATATTGAAGGTCATGAATTTAGACTATTATTATTTTTAATTGATAATAATTATATGAATAAAATTAAACAATTAGTAGTTGAAATACATACACCTGCAGATATACAAATGTTTCCAGATTATTTTGCAGGATTATCTGATATAAAAAATGAAAATATGTTTGAATTATTAAATAATATTAATAAAACACATACATTAGTTCATTTTCATGGTAATAATGGGTGTAATACACAAGTTATTGATAATATAAAGCTACCTCATGTTTTTGAATGTACTTATATTAGAAATGATTTTATAAAAGAACAAGACAAAATTAAAAATATAATACCTTTACCAACTAGTTTAGATATGAAAAATATAATAAATAAACAAGATTTTTATATTGATTATTATCCTTTTTGTAATAAATAATATATATTAATGAGTATAATTAATGAGTATATATTTTATTTTTTTTATATTTATAAATTATAAATGAAATCTGTAACAGTTGTAACATGTTATTATAAAATCCCTTCAAAACATAGTTATGATAATTATAATATATGGATACATAATTTATTAAATAATATAAAATGTAATATAATAATTTTTACTTCATTAGATTTATTTAGTTTTTTTGAAAATATACAAAATATTAATAAAAATTTAAAATTAAAAATAATTATTAAAGAATTTAATGATTTGGATATATTAAAAAAATATAATATGGATTTTTGGTCTTATCAGAATAAAATTGATCCTCAACAAAATATTGGCAGAAATAAAGAATGTTATATTTTATGGAATTCTAAAATGAATTTTATTAAAGAAGCAATTGAATTAAATCCATTTTATAGTGATAAATTTGTATGGAATGATATTGGTTCTATGAGAAATAATTATTTTTCTAATTTAATATCAAATTATCCTTTATATAATAATATATCACAAAATAATTTAGATATTGCTTTATTATACGATTATGATAATAAATCAACAATTTATTTTCAAAATGAATCACATTTATCTGGTGCTATATTTGGAACATCAAAAGATATTTTTTTAAAAATAATAGATTTATTTTATAAATATCTTGATGAATATATACAAAATAATCTATTTATTGGTTGCGATCAACAAATTTTATCTACAATTTATATTATACATCCAGAACTTTTTAATATAATAAATCCTTATAAAAATAATATGAATGATTGCATAATTGATAAATGGTTTTATTTGTATTATTATTATATTAAAAATTTATAAATAATATTTATAATTTTTTATATATAATTTTTATTTATTTTGTATTAATTATTTTTATTTTTTACGTATAAATTATTTTAATAAAACAAACTAATATTACAAACTAATATTACAAAGTTATATTATTAATATATAATTTAATATAAATATTTAATAATGAAATATATAATATTATGTGGTGGTATTGGCAAAAGATGTAATCAATATTCATTACCAAAGCCTCTAAATTATATTAATTGTAAACATATGATACAATATGTTATTGAAAGTATACCATCTAATGAAATATATTTCATTTATAATATATGTCTAGAACAATATAATTTTGAAGAAATTATAATTAATATATTCAAAAATAAAACATTTTATTTTTCAAAAGTTGAATATTTAACTAGAGGTGCTGTTGAATCTGCATATATAGGTATTAATAATTTAACAAATAATATAAATAATGATAATAATGAACCTATAGTATTTATTGATAATGATAATATACATACATTTAATGAATTAACTAAAATTACCAATAATTTTATTGGATATGGTAAAGATTATAATAAAACTAATTATTCTTTTATTACAATACAAAATGAAAAAGTTATAAATATTGAAGAAAAAAACAAAATATCTGATGACTATTGTTGTGGATTATATGGGTTTGAAAGTATAACTACATTTAAAAAATATGCAAAACAATTAATTGATACTAATTTTAAAACTAAAAATGAATTTTATTTTTCACAATTATATAAATTAATGTTACTAGATAATCAAATAATTATTCCTATTTATATAAAAGAAACTAAACATATTGGTTCATATAATGAAATTGTTAATAGTTTTAGTAATAATTATAAAGATAGCGATACACATACAAATGCAAAATTACGAATTTGTTTTGATTTAGATAATACTTTAGTAACTTATCCAACTATACCAAATGATTATTCGACAGTAAAACCAATTCCTAATATGATTAATTTACTAAATACTTTAAAGAAAAAAGGACATGAAATAATTATTTATACTGCAAGAAGAATGAAAACACATAATAATAATGTTGGACGTGTAGTTAAAGATATTGCAGTAGTAACACTTAATACATTAGATAAATTCAATATACAATATGATGAGATTATTTTTGGAAAACCTATTGCAGATATTTATATAGATGACCGTGCTATTAATCCATATGTTAATGATATTTCTTTTTTTGGCATATTTAATGAGAAATCAGATTATATTCACAATAAAATAGAAAATAATAAATATAATAAAATTAAAAAAATAGATAATATAATTAAAAAAACTGGTCCATATCAATATTTAAAAGGCGAACTATATTTTTATCAAGAATGTCCTAAAACAATATCTTATTATTTTCCAAAATTGCTTGATTTTAATAAAATAGATAATAATTTAGAAATATCTATAGAATATATTGAAGGAATACCATTATTTTTTTTATATAAAAATCAATTAATTACGGAAAAAACTATTGATGACTTATTTAGTATTCTAGATATAATTCATAAAACAGATTCTATACAAATAATACAAACAACTATTTCTAATGAAAATATACATAATAATTATTTTAAAAAATTAAAAGATAGATTTAATAAAAATGATTATTATTTTGAAGATGCTGATATTATTTTTAAAAATATATTAGATGAATTAGAAAAAACATTTGAACCAGTTTTGGTTCCAGTTATACATGGTGATTTTTGGTTTTCAAATATAATTATGGAATATAATGATTGTTATAAATTTATAGATATGAAAGGTCAAGTTGATAATATATTAACATTAAATGGTGATAAATATTATGATTATGGAAAATTATATCAAAGCATTTTAGGATATGATTTAGTATTAAATAATTGTAATATTAATAATGAATATTTGAATAAAATGAATACTTATTTTTTAAATAAATGCAAAATTAAAGGTTTGAATATAGAATATTTAACCGCAGTTACAAAAAGTTTAATATTTGGTGTATTTCATTCTATTGATTCTAGTGAAACTAAAGATAGAATTTGGAAATTTTTAAAAAATATAAAAAATATATAAAAATTAGTTTTTATTTTTAATTATTAATTTTTTTATCTAAATTATTTTCTTTTATTTTTAATTATAGATTGTATGCCTTCAATAAATTTATATTTTGGTATCCAATTTAATTCATTTTTAGTAAATGTATTATCTCCTAAAGTAAATTTATTTACTTCATCTTCTATTATATAATTATTAATAGGATTGTTACCAGATATAATATTATCATATTTATTCCAAAAACAAGTTGCATCTCTATATATTGGTATAATATCAGAATTCAATTCTTTTTTAAAAATATTATATATTTCATTTACTGATACTAATTCACAAGTACAAGCATTAAATATTTTTCCAGATAAATTATTATTATTATAAATAACTTTTAAAATTAAATCCATTAAATCATCAATATAAACATAATCACGTTTTTGCTCTCCATTTGAATGTAATATTGGTTGTCTATTATTAGTTAATTCATTTAATATATAAATTGTTAAAGGAGGACTAATTCTTCTATAATCTTGATTTCCACCATACACATTAAAAAAACGTATTATTGATATATTCATATTATAGTTTTTAACATAAGATAAGCATAAATTTTCACAAGTATATTTTGACATTGAATATATTAATGATGGATTTACAATATCATTTTCTTTGCAAGGAAAATTAATATTATTTTCATAAACTGCAGATGTACTTGCAAATATAATTTTTTTAACATTTTTTTTTCTACATATTTCTAGAATATTAAGTGTTCCGTTAACATTTACATCATATGCCATAACTGGATTTGATTGACATTCTGGTAATGAAGATATCGCTGCTAAATGTATTACTATATCATCTTCATCAAAATATTTACTTATTTCTAAATTACGAATATCGTCTTTTACAATTGTTATCTTATTTCTTATAGATTCTTTAATATTATCTATTATTCCAGAATAACAATTATCTATTATTAATATATTATTATTATTTGTAGAATTATTATTACAATTATTATTAATTAATAATTCGGTAAGATGTGAACCTATAAATCCTAGACCACCTGTTATTATATATTTCATTTATTATATATAAAGTAAATACTAATTATTAAATACAAATATATTAAAAATATAAATTTATTACGCTAAACCATAATTCAATTTAATTTTTAGTATTTTGTATAAATACATTAAAATTTTTAATTCTTTCAAATCTACCTAATAATATTTATAAATTTTAAAATGATATAAAATAAAATCTAACTATTTAATATATTTTTAAAATAATTACAAATACAATAATTATTATAATGAATATTTTTAAGGAAGATGTAGAATTTAATTTTGTTGAATTATCTGATAATATTGAATGTAGAGATTGGTTAAAGGAAAATTTTATTAATTGGGATCCATTTGTTTTTAAATGTTTTCGTCAGGTTGCTAATCCTTCTAAAATTGCAATAGATATTGGTGCATGGATTGGACTTACTGGTATATGGTTATCTAAAAATTTTAAAAATATTATATGTATTGAGGCAGATAAATTATCAATAAAAGCTCTTGAAGCAAATTTAAATGCTTCTAATTGTAATAATTATATAATAATTCCAAATGCATTATATAATAAAAAAACAAAACTTTATTTTGGTCCAAATTCATTTAAAAAAAATTCTACACTTAATGAATCTATGTCACAATTAAAAATAGAATCTGATAAATATGAAGATTATTTAATTGAAACAATAATTTTTAGTGATATAATCAAAGATTTACCTGTTTATGATATAGGTTTACTAAAAATAGATATTGAAGGTGGTGAAGAATATATAATTGAAGAAATAATGTCCTTTTCAAATCAATATAAAATACCAATTTTATTAAGTTTTCATATTGGTTGGTGGAAAAATAAAAATATAAATAGAGTTACAAATTTATTTAAAACATGTATTATTACAAGTGATATAAAAAATGAAATTATTATAAATGAAAATATATTTGAACATCTATCATTATATCCTTTTTGTACATTATTTTGTACATATTTATAATTTTTATTATTATTTTTAATAATTTACATTTATATGATAATTATCACCTAAATGTTTAACATGACCATTTGGATCACTTAATATAAATGCACAATATCCAGAGTCTCTATATAAACTATTAATTGTATATTCTCCTTCTAATGGATATAATTTTTTATTTTTTTCAATCATACTACAATTATTACAAAATGGATGATATAAATACATATCTGATGTTTTTCTTAATCCAGGATTAAAAGTAGCACCACACCATGTATATGTTTTATTTTCATATTTATATGAAAATGTTTTATCCATTAAATAATAATCTAATTTTTTATTATCATATATTATTGGATGACCAGATGTATGATTATGTGGTCTTAACCATATTGTAAAAATATTTAATTCTTTATTTTTATCAAAAATATTTTTTGATTTCTCTATAAAAGATGATTGTAAAAATTCCCAATCTTCTTCACAATGAAATATATATTTTGTTGTTATATATGAATATATTTTATCAATTGAACGAAGTTGTGAAATATTAGTATTATTATACAAAGAAATTATATTAAGTTTTTCTTTATATTTTTCAATTATAGTTTCATTACAATTTATTATACCTGAATCGTCAATAATTATTGTTTGTTTTATTGGATAAGTATTATATTTTATAAATGATTCTATTGTTTTATCTAATAAAAAAGGTCTATTGCATGAGGTTATTACAAAAGTAACATCATCATTTTTCATATTAATTTTTTCTAATTTTACATCATTAATTATTATTTTATTTTGAATATATAATCTTAAATCTTCTAAATCATTTTTATCATATGATATAAAATATTCTTTATTTCTTTCCAAATTTTTATAGTCAAACCAATTATTTATATCACCTCTTGTACCTTTTATATTTAAATAAAAATTAAGTGATTGTAAATTATAATGATTTATAATTAATGGTGGTACATCATTATCATTATATTTTAAATGTAGTTCTGAACCTTTAATAATTTGTTTATGAATATCAAAATTAATTAAAGAACATGTTTTAAATATACTTTTATAACTATAATAAGTTTTAGTTGTATCAAACTTTGCACGTTGTATAAAACCTTCAATAACTGAATTAGGCTGTAATATATGTTCATTACTTCCAAAATGCAACCAATCAATTATAATTTGTGAATATGAATCATATTTATTTATATAATTTTGAATATTTATGTCATATGGACTATATAAAAATTCATCTAGATCAAGAATTGCCATCCATTTTGTTTTATTTAATATAGGTTTAAAATATTTATTATATATTTGTATTTGTCTACCAACTTCTTTAGTTATAATATCATTATTAATTATTGTAACATTTTCTTTATATTTATCTATAATTTCTATATAATTATCTGTACTGAAATCATTTACTAAATATATATGTTCAACACCGTGCAATAAATAGTGTTTAATCCATTCATCTAAAATATGTGCTTCGTTTTTAAAAACAGAACAAATTATAAAATTATACATTATATACTTATATATTTATATATATGAACATAAATTTATTTATTACATAAACCGAACAAAAATTAGATAAAAATATTATTATAATATTAAAGTTTAAATATATATTTTAAAGCTAAAATAATTAAAACTCTAACATAGTATTATGGCAATCGGTAATCATAATTTGATTAAAAAGTTCTGGTTTTTGATTTACCATTATTGTGAAATAAGTTTCATCTACACCTAGATATTTTTCATCTAATGATTTTTTTATAATATCATTATATAAATCTATAATTTCATTTAAATTATCAACCTTACCTCCAAAAAAAAATCCTTTCATTATTCTATCAATAAATGATTTATTACAATATTTATAAATTCCTTCTCTTAAGAATCCGTGTATTTCTGTATTATCTACATAATAATGTGATAAGAACATAAATTTATTATATTTTAATAATGAATCTGACATATTTCTTAATAATTTAATATCATGTGTTCTTGTAATACCTGCATCAGCCCAATAAAATCTTGTAGTATTAAAAGGATTCATAGAAACTGATTTTTGTATTAAAAATAATTTATTTAATTGAATAGGAACATATAAAGGTAATTGTGCTTGAGGACTACTTTTTAACCATTGTGCTGTTGGTTGGTCATACCATTCTTTTGATGTACGTATTTTATCAATTTTATTAAAATAAGGCATATTATTACATAAATTTTCTTTAGAATAATATATAAATATACAATTTGTATATTTTTTTACAACATTTTCAATATCAGAATCTCCATAAACAACAAATTTTAAATTTGTAGATAATAATTCTTCTAATTTTTCAATATAAAATTCAATACTTCTTTTCCAATTATAATTTTCACTTGTATTATCTAAGTTCTTACGTCCAATATCCCATAATCCTGTAACAATAGTAATATCTGACATTTACTAATAAAATAAATATAAATTTATATATAATATTTAATTTAAAAAAATATTATATTAATAAATTAAAAACGCATTTTTATTATAATACATAAAAATGAATAATATACTATATATATTTTTTACACATAGACTTAATATTGATAAAGTATATCATAAAATTACTAATATGATGTCAAATCATAATTGTAATGATTTTATTATTGTTCAAGGTGGTTTTGAAAATAATTCATATAATAAAGATACAAAAATAGTAAATATTCAGTGTAATGATAAATATGAAGGATTACCTGAAAAAGTATTTAAAACTTATAAATATTTAACTGAATTATCTGAATTTAATCATTATACACATTTTTTTAAGTTAGATGAAGATATGATTATAAATAATTTAATTACTACAAATATATATAATAATATAAATTTTGGTGGTATAATTCAATATTGCAGTGGTAATAGACAATGGCATATTGGTAAATGTTCTCCAGACCATTATTATAATACAACTATATATAAAGGTATATATGTTCCATGGTGTTTAGGAGGATATGGATATATTATATCTAGACATGCAATTAATTTAATAAAAAATGATACTAGATATTTTGAACATATATATGAAGATTTATATATTGCAATTATATTATTAGAACAAAAAATTAGTCCTAGTAACATAAATATTAAAGATTTTGTAATTAGTCCTGAACATAAATAAAAAAACATTTATATTACCTCTGGAATATAATTTCATTTCAAATGGAAAATATTTTAATTTCAAATGGAAAATAATTAAAAACGAAAATACAATAAGTTGGCAATAAGTTGCAATAAGTTGGCAATAAATTAGCAATAATTTACATTAATTTATCCATAATTGTATTTACAATGCCTTTCTTTGTTTTAGGTTTATTAACGGATTTCTTAGTAAGTCTGGATTTGGAGGCTTTGGAGGCTTTGGAGGCTTTGGAGGATTTGGAGGATTTAGATAATTTAGATGAGCTTTTGTGTTTATAATATTTCATACGCCCAGATGATTTGTGCGATTTGGCGCATTTTTCACTAGGAATACGAACACGTTTACACTTATTATAATAATGAAATGCAATACCAGCTCTCATAACAGGTTCAGTATATTTAATACGTTTACAATGATAACCATAAAGCTTATGCTTTGACCCTTGAGTAGTTTCACGCATTTCAATATAAAGAGTACATTGTCCACGAATTCTTTTAACATGACAAAGTTGAGTTAATGCAGAACTTGCAGCGCGTTGAGCACTAATTTTAATGAATCGTCCAGTATAATCTTTATGGGAAAACTTGGTTTTACAACCATCAACATGATAAGCATTATTAATAGTAAATGACCGCTTTTCAGTATTTTTAAGAGAAGGAGACATTTTAATTTTTAATATTTTATATAATATTTATATTATTTATTTGTAATTAATTATTTATTTTATAGTTAGATATTTTATTTGTGATAATTTAAAAAAATAAATTTTTCTATAAATTTTTCTATAAATTTTTTTATAAAAAAACTTATTTTTATTTTATCTAATAATTATCTAATAATTATCTAATAAAACACTAATAAATTAAAAATTTTTAAAATATAATCAAATGTTGCAAAATATTAGTTTAGTTTGTTTTATCTTAATATTTATTTATTTATATCTATATGTAAAAAAAGAACATTTTGCTGCAGACAACACACCTTTGCCAACTTTTGCAGTTCCAATGTTGGAATCAGATGTTCCTATAAGTAAACAACTAACGTCAGAAATATCAAGAGTATTAAAACTATCTGAACGTAGAATAACAAATTTATTATTTAAAGGTGATGTTTCCAGTGGTATACTAAATGTAATATTTATTATTCTAGAACCTAATCCTGTAGAAATTGTAAATAAAGAAAAACCTGCAAAAGATTATGCCATTATAGCAACAAATTTATTTAATAGTGGTAATTTCAAAGTATATATTAATGGTATAAATATTACTTTAAAAAAACTTAATATTAAAAACAAAAACAAAAACATAAACAATTTTTTTGATAATACTGGTTTAATAGATATATCTAAATATTCAGAAAATAAATATAATTCTGTTCCAAATGACGAATCATTAACAAAATTTTATAAATTAGATATTGATGATAATTTTAATATAAAACCAAAGATATAAATACATATCTGCATATCTACATATCTACATATCTAATAACTATAGTTGGGTATATGTGAATGCCTTTCAATCCAAGGGCGACTCATACCAATTTCTTCTGGAAAATAATCAGTTGTAATATCTCGCATATCTCTATCTATATCAGTATCTTTGTCTTTAAGAGCTAATACATTTTTCCTCCATTTAAATAAACTCATTTCTTCTTCAAGTATTTTTTTCTTATCAGGGTCAGTTTCTTTATCTAATAAACTTTGCACTTTTGCAATTTCCACTTCATCATCTTTCGAACGCCTTTTACCTTCAGCTATAAGCACATCAGCTCTCCAATAATATTTCCTATCAGGTGTATATTCTAATGGCTTAAATTGTGCATAATATGGAGTATCTAGAGTATCATTTGGTTCTGGCTTATATTTCATAATTTTATCAGTTTTATAATTCTTGCAATTTATAGCTATTGTTTTTGCAATATCATTCTTTTCGGGATCATTTCCTAAAGATACGAATTTTTCATTATGTTCTAGACTTGTAAAATATTCCTCTGATATTTTATTCATTATCATATATGATTCATACACAAAAATACAAACAATAATAAATAATAAAGCTTTAATTATCATTTGTATTATATATATAGTCTAATATATTGTTTGATTTAATATTTATAATTATTTTATCTGTATTAAATAAATTAGATATTTTTGCAAATTTATAATCTTGCAAATAAATAATTTTGCAAATAAATAATTTTGCAAATAAATAATCTTGCAAACCAATAGTAATATAAGATTGAATAAATACTTGTAATTAGTTTATTATTTTATTAGATTAGTTTATAAAATACAATGACTGCACCGTCAATAAAAGCAGGTGATGCAAAAACTGGCGGATTGTGGGTATTTGACCGTAGTAATGAATGGACATCTAGATATGGTAGTTGTAGTAAAAAAGCTACAAGAACAGCACCCCTAAATATTGATACAAGTAATCTAGCACCCTGTAATGCCCTATGTCGCCTTTCAGTAAATTATAAGCCAACGACATGTAGTGTTAGTATGATTAATAATATCCCAACTGTAACATTTTCACCAAATTGTATATTAAAATTTAAAAATGATTTTTTTTATCTCCGTAAAATGACAATTCATTATACTAGTATGCATACAGTTAATGATTCTTATGCAGATTTGGAAATATTATTATATCATAATCGAAATCCAATCAATGATACAGATGGTGGTGTAATATTGTCAATATTATTAAGAACTGGAAAAGACTATGGTTCGGCTAATGAATTTCTTAATGAATTTATAAATAAAATGCCTTCCAATGAAATGCTTATAGAAAAAGATATTGATGTTAGTGAAACTTGGAATCCAGAACAATTATTTCCTGAGGGTTCAAAATCCTTTTTCTATTATGATGGGGCATTACCCTATCCACCTTGTACTCAAAATTGGACTATTATTGTATTTGATGAAATTGTACCAGTTGCGCAAAATATTATAGATACTGTTAAATATATGTTGGGTGTAGGTAATAAAAATATTAGACCTATTCAAAAAAAACCAAAAGATATAGTTATATTTTATAATTCTAACTCGCAATTTGATGCAACTCAAGATGTTAGTGATACTGCAATCGAAAAAGCTGTAATGCCAACAGTTAATCCTGTTGTATCGCAAACTAATTCTTCATGGTTAAAACAAAATATATATTTTATCAAAGGTATTATTATTACAATAGTATTAATATTAATGGTTTATATTGCTATTAAATTTGCTAAAGTAATTGTTGAAAATGATTTGCTCAACTCTTTTATTATTAAACAATTGCAAAAAAAACAACATTTGGCAGCTCAATCTTCGCAAGAACAACAAGCACAACAACAAGCTGCCGAATATGGAGGTGTGGCACCTGTTCAAAATATTGCTATTAATAATAACAATAATAATAATAATAATTAATTTTCTAGATGGGATTTTTTAGATGGGATTTTTAACTTTTTATATAATTTAGTTTGTATATAACTAATAAATTAAAAATAATAAATTTTTCAATAATAAATGTTTCAATAAATATTTTAATAAATATTTTAATAAATATTTGTATAAATATTTTAATAAAAATAAAAATAAAAATATATTTTAATATATAAGTAAATAATAATACTAATAATATAAATAAATAATATTTTTAATAAAAATGAATAATGTAACTAATTCTTGTTTTAAAACTTCAGACAATAAGTTTAGTAATTGCCCTAGTAGAATGAGCGCAGGGTATCATTTTACTGACTATCGTCCTAGCAATTATGTCAATGATTTAATTCGTGCTGACAATAATATTAGCAATTCTCTTCAATTTCGCGTATTTCTTCAGAACAATGCAAATTCACTTATGGATAGAAATCGTCAAGTTGCTTGTCAATTGAATTGCTGTGGTCCTTGTCCTAGCACATCTAAAGAGGGTTTTGAATCTACTATGCTTCCAGAACAATATATGTTTGTAACAGATGGTCGCACTTCAAAAATGGTTCTTAATGATGTTAATGGTTTAGGCACAGGTCGCCAATACTATACTTTTGGTCGCCCTGATGAAAATTGTGCAAATCTTCCAAGCGCGTGGCCTCTTGACCAAGCAGTTAACCAATGTACATCGCCAATGGATAGATTTAATTATTTAGGTGATATGGAACCTGCACCAACTGGTATGCGTCAAGCTATTCCAGGTGGAGGTGTTATGATGCAATAAGATATATATTAGGCTAATCTAATAGATTTATGTGTGTTTTGTTTTTTTGGCATATTTTATATTTTTTCAACAAAAATTGAATTTATTTTTATTAAATAAAAATATATACCTCTACACTATTGTAAATTGTGTATTTTCAAAATGCCTTTTGAAAGTTCTCCACCGGAGTCATCTGAACCTGTTCCTCAAGAACATGGTAATGCTAATCGTAAGAGAAAGCGCGAGGATGAATATCGTCCAGAGAATGTCGTTAAAATTATAGTTGTGAATATGTAATAACTATTTTATTTTTTTATCAATAACTAAATATAAAAAGAAAATATATATCTAGAAACAAATATAGAAAATAACTCTAGAATGAAAAATATTAAACATTTAGTATTATCAGGTGGTGGTATGTTAGGAATTAGTTATATTGGTTTAATTAAATATCTAGAAGAACAAAATAAAAATAGTAATTTTAAAAGCATTACTGGTTGTAGTGCAGGTTCATTATTTGCTACACTAATTGCAATTGGATATACATCAACTGAATTAATAACTATTGTAAAAACAATGAAATATAAAGAATATATAAATATAAATGCAGAATCAATCATTAATTTTATGAAATTAAAAGGTCTAGAGTCTGGTAAAAATTTGATTACATTTATTAAAAAATATATAAAAGATAAAATTGGTAATGAAGATATTACATTTAAAGAAATAAAAGAAAAATTCAATATTGAATTGCAAATTGGTGTTACTAATTTAACTCATTATAAATTTCAAATAATGAATAGTATAAATACACCAGATATTCCAGTTCACAAAGCAATTAGTGCATCTATTGCAGTACCTTTTGTTTTTGAACCTGTAGTTATTGGTAATGATTTATTTTGTGATGGAGGATTACTTAATAATTTGCCAATCGAAAGTTTAATTATGTGTGATGCCAAAGGTGATGCCAAAGGTGATGCCAAAGGTGATGCCAAAGATGATTCCAAAGGTGATGCCAAAGATGATTCCAAAGATGATGCAAAAGGTGATGCCAAAGATTCTCAAGACCAATGTTCTATTCTTGCAATATATTTATTAACAAATACAACTTTGGTATCTAAAGATAATTATCAATCTATATCATTAACACAATATATGAATACTATTATGCATACATTATCTTATGAATTTATTAATAGTAAAATACAAATTAATAATATAGTAAATCAAAAATGTAAAATTATAATATATGATATTCCTTGTGATATTATGACATTTATTAAATTAAATTCATCTCATGAAGATATAGATAATATTATTGACATTGCCTATAATACAACTACAAAACATTTTTTAGAAAACTAATTTATAAACTAATTAACAACTAAATACTTACGCATTCCCTCTAGACTACGTCCACCATCATATTCAATATCCGAACCATCACTTTTAATAATTTTAACAGTGGGATATCCACTAATATCATATTTCTTAGCAATAGCCTTATTTTCTTCTTCATCACAATCAATTTTTACAAAACGCACTTTTTTCCCTTTAAGTTCCGCCTTATTTGATATTTTACCATCTAATTCTTCTTTTGCCTTTTCAAATTCTGGCTTAAAAGTTTTACAATGTCCACACCATGGAGCATAAAATAATGCAACAATACATTCATCAGATGCAGGGCTTAAATCAACTGCAAAATTTTCACGATTTGATTTATATGCAAAATAATAGGCAGCAACAGACACTACAATAAGTGCTAATAAACCAATTGTTGCCATACCATTTTTACCTTTTCCAAAAGATAATGA
>Ga0214919_10006497_pt1 | contig 16073 bp, 31 predicted proteins | sample LL1503_MetaG_FD_177994 | JGI IMG/M metagenome (GOLD analysis project Ga0214919, IMG submission 177994) | Freshwater microbial communities from Lake Lanier, Atlanta, Georgia, United States - LL-1503 | ecosystem: Environmental > Aquatic > Freshwater > Lake | place: USA: Georgia | collected... | reverse complement strand
GTAGCCCTAGCGGAAGCCGTAGGTTAGGGCAATATATAGGGGGCAGCCTTGGGGCTGCCTTAATGATAAGTGGTAGGGCGTAATATGTAAAGCCCTACACTATAGTATTAGGTGTCCAAAAGGACAGTATTGGACATTTATTTTCAATATATTTTTTGTAACCTTTGTCACATACTGCGCCACTGGTATAAGCGCAGGTCAGCGCCACATGACGACCCCCTATCAAAGTTATGTGGGTGTATACACATACACATACACACACGCATATTTAAAACCCTGGGGTCAGCCGACCCTGCAATGACTCCCCTAATTACTTACCGGCAACGCTTGCCCGCTTGCTTGCTTGTGCAGGCATTTTGCGGGCTTGCTAGTGAGAGGCGAGGCGACGACTAGAAAAAAGCCGCGCCCCTAATCGCAACGGGGGGCGCATCGCTTGGCTTGGCTTGTGTGCCAATCTCACAATGTGAGACGGCTAAGCCCTCACGCTCAACAGTGTGAATCGCATCACACCTCACGCTCAAGAAAAAGAATTTGAAAGAAATCTTGAAAATAGCCTTGACACCGCTCAAGCGGGGCGCGTATAAATCTCCTAGTGAGTCAGTCGGACTTACACAAGAACAGGAGAAAAAGAACATGACACTAGAAACAGCCCGCAAGGTTCAAGAAACAGGCAAGGCGGAGAATCTCTCAACATTGGCAATCGCCCTTGAGAAAGCACACTCAATCATCAAGGAAGAAACAGGAGCGCCACGCGCCACAATCCTAGTCACCCGCGCCCTCAAGGGTCGCAAGGGTCATTTCACTCACTACACACCTTGGACAACAACAGGAGGCGAGGAGTTCCATGAAATCGCTTTCAATCTTGAGCATTTCACAACAGCGCAAGAACTCTTGAGCACTCTCATCCACGAGGTCGCTCACTCTCTCAATTTCTCAAATGGAATTCAAGACACAAGCGCGAACCAATACCACAATTCCAAATTTAAGACACAGGCGGAGGCGTTAGGTCTTAAGACCATAGAAATAAAAGGCAAGGGTCATGCCTCAACTGAGTTGACTGAGTTTGGCGCCAAGCGATGGAAAAAGGCGCTTACTATTCTGGAGACCGCGCTAGAACTTACCGCCCTAGACAATTCAGGCACCGGCAAGCCTAAGGGCAGAAATACCAACCTAATCAAAGCCGTGTGCCCTTGTGAGCAGGTAATCCGCGCTAGTCGTGGCGTGCTTGACTCAGGGGTTAAGTGCAACGCATGCGGGGGAGAGTTCAACGAGGCATAAGCCCAATAGCCCCCGCACCCTAAGCGGGCGCGAGTTCATGACTCAGCGGGGGCACGATAGGGCGGGAAATTCCTACCCTATGACTTAAGACAGGAGAAATGAAATGATTGAATGGTTCCAAGCACGAATTACCTACTCTGCAGAATGGGCGAAAGATGGCAAGGAGTGGTCAGGGATTGAGGGTTTTCAGAATCAAAGTTTTCTGGACTCATATATCCACTCCATGGGCTGGAGAATTGTAAAAGCAGAAAAAATTGAGTCTTAAGACATAACAGCCCCGCCCAAATGGTGGCAAGTTGGGAGCGATACCCAAGCGGGGCACGATGTGACCAACATCACACCGGATAATCTTGCAAAAGGTTTGAAAGTTTGGAATGGTTACACCAAGGCAAAAAAGACGACTAGAGAAATGCTCTAGTTGTTTATTAAGACAGGAGACAGAACATGGAAGCAACAGCACCAACAGCACGCGGGCAATTTGTCCAAGATTACACGCTTGTAACAGATAACGACCGCACCGCATACGAAAGCATGCAAGCCCTTATGAATCAGAAAGGGGCGCACAATGTGGCATGGCTCAGCGAGAATCTACGCGAAGCCTTTGAGAATCGCATCTCCGAAGTTGTTGAACGCGAACGCAGACGAGGCAACCAGTACACCGCCGACCTCATCGCACAAATGCTCATCGGTTACGGCTCCGCACCCTTTGACGACATCGCCCGCCATTACATAGACAACGACCTAGAGAATCGCCTCGTGTCTCATCTCTCATCAGTTCTTAAGACAGAACAAAAGGGGGCATAAATGTATCTACAAACCACCGACATGCTCGCCCTTTTAATCGTGTTAGGAACCTCACTTTTTACTCTCCTAATCTCCTTTAACTATGCCCGCAAACTAACCCGCGAGAACTACGACCTAAGGAGAGCACTACAAACCAAGTGAGCAAACTCACAGCCTCAAACCCTTGACGGGGGCGCGTGTTCACGGCACGATTGAGGCACTACATAGGGAGAGAGTCTGCCTATGTATTAAGACAGGAGATAAAGTGGCAACAGTTACAAAGTATGCTCACAAGGTAGAGATTTTGCATGAACCAAGTTTTGAAGGGTTCACCTTTATTTTTACAGCCGACAAGAACACCGACCCAGCAGAAATTTTCAGCCAGTTATGCCATGACCTCAGCATTATTGTGCATGAGGTTGAAGAAGTTGAAGAAGAAATCAAAGAACTATGTCCTGCGTGTGAAATGTTTAATCCTTTTTGCACTTGTGAAAAAAAGATAACAAATGAGTCTTAATACAGAATTTATTTGTGGCGATTGTTTAATTCCACTGTATAAATGCTCACACCGTGGGGAGTATCAAAAATGAAACTAACACGACGAGGTAAGGCAGTTATTTCTGTCTTAATACTAACAATTTTAATTGGGAGTGTTCAGTATTACAACACACACCACCGAGTTTACGGCAACTGTCACAGCACCGCCGACGGCACAGTCTGCGACCTCATCAAGTGGGAAACAAACAAGTGACGAACATCACACCGCAAATGCTTGACATCAGATAGCACAACTGATTAACTACAACTACCAACTACCGACAGGAGAAAACAAATGAAAGTAAAAACAAACAGAGTCTTTGCTTACATAGCAAACTCAGATGGCACACGAGGAAGTGGCGAAATGATTTGCCCCAAGTGTGCACTAAATGTACCAACACCTCTTGAAGGGTGTCAGTCAGATGATTACTCTTTCGGATACAAAGTGCTGGGTTGTAACTGGTGTAGCGAAACCCTCAATACACCATTTTAAATTAACTACTTAAGACAGGAGAAAAGTAATGCCAAGGTATCAAGTAACTATGGAAACAATGAAGATAGTAGAGGTTACAGCAATAAATGCAGAAAATGCACTAGAAAAAGCAGAAGCAAAAGTAAACAAGAGAAACAATAAATGGACAGCCGAGCAAGCATGGCTTAAGACAGGAGAATAATCATGCCACTACCAGAGCACACACTTGAAGCACTAACCAACGGACACAACAACATGTCATTCAACGAGGAAGGAGAGATGACCAGCGCAAGCGGAAGTGGCGTGGATTTATATGTCCTCATCTCTCTAATTGGTTGGATTAAGTTAGAACTTAAGACAGGTATGAAGATGACCCGTCATGGAAGTACTTTACGCAAAGCAAATGAAATGCTTGGCACTAATTACAAACGCAAACAGCAAGCACTCAATCATCTTGAATCATTACTAACATTACTTAAGACAGAAATTTAATGATGAACATAAAAGAGATGAAAGCAACGCGCTTAATAATTAAACGCGCACGCGACCAACGAAACGCCAGCACCAATAACGAAGATTTTGATTACTGGCATGCAATAATGGAGCAGTACGAAAACAAACTACAGACAGGAGAAAGCAAGTGATGAAGATAAGTTCGTTGATTAAGACAGAAACAGCATACGATAAAGACATTGCCTTTACTTATGATGGTAAAGAGTATAGAGTCATATTGCATTGGGATTCACACGACGGGTTTGAAGCCACTTGGCTTGACGATAAAGGTAGGTTCATATATTCACCCCATTGGGTAGATAAAGATGAGGACTTTTATCTAAAGTTAGATGGTTGCCAAGCACATACGGAGGTATCACTATGACCGTACTTATGCAGTGCTTAGGTTGTGGCACCGTAGTTACTAACCCACATATAATGAATTACATATATGAGAAGTGTGATTTTTGTTATCCAAAGCAAGTAGAAGCAGAGAAGAAAGCGTTAAGTATCTTCATGCACGAACAAAGCGAAAGGGAACAAAATGTTTAATGACTTAAGACAGATACATCCGCACGCTAGGTTGTGGATAGTAACCGCCATAGTTTTAGGAACAGTATTAGTTTTTAGAACAACACCAGTCAAAGAAATAATAATTCCTAACGCACCACATGGCGTAGCAGTTGCGTATTATGAGAACGATTACCAACGCTATGCCATTGACAAGTTAATAAAACAAAACAATCTTGAACAGTATCCATGTTTGTATGAATTGTGGACTAAGGAATCTAATTGGCGACCAAAAGCAAAGAACAAACATTCTAGTGCTATGGGAATATCACAGTTACTTGATAGTACATGGAAGAACATCGGTATTAAGCCAACTAAAAACGGTTACAGACAGGTAGATGCTGGACTTAAATACATTGACAGACACTATGGCAAGGGTGCTATCTGCAAGGCATACGCACATCACCTAGCAAAAAGTTGGTATTAAGACATGAAACCTAGATACCACCAGATTTTAGAACAAAAGATGTTAAGCAAGAAAGGTAGAGGTATCTTTCGTTATGTCTTAAAATATAATTCAAAGATGTTTTCAAGGGCATTGTGCCGAGGTATAGACACCGATGTATTCTATCCAGCGCAAGAATTGTTTACTGTAAGTGAAGAAAAAATGTTCCAAAAGATGTGTTCAGGGTGCCCAATTATGGAAGGGTGCTTGGAGTGGGGCTTAGCCCATGAAAAATACGGGATATGGGGCGGTACCACACCGGCACAAAGGGCACGAATTAGGACAAAAATAGGCTGGGTATTCGGCGAGCCTAAGATTATGTGATACTATTTCCTAGTGCACTTGCCCCCACGAAGGGGAAGCGAGGGAGTGAGTGCACATAGAAAAGCCCAGTGATTCTCTCCTGTCTCGCTGGGTTTCTCTATGTATTAAGACTTATTGTTTATCTAATTCTAATTCTTTAGCAAGCATAAACACTTCATCACTTAAGTCATCAAGTGTTGTATCGTTGTAAATAAAATGGTCAAACATATAGTTATCCATAGCATGTTCAGATGTATGTCCATTGACAGCACTATGGTTGTGTCTGTTGATACGCCACACAGAACCACCAAGTTTTTTAATTGCTTCTGCTTCATTAGGAAAGCGCACATCAGATACAACAATTTTATCTTCTGGTCTTAAGTCACGAAACGCCATCTTAATCCATACATCATTGCCTAACATCTTGCGCCCAAAGTCTGTACCAAACACTTGCATTAACCTACGCACCTCTGGGTTGTGCTTAGCCATCTCCCACCCATGGTCATCAACAAAGTCAGCAAGCCGAGTGATGCTATCTAACTTAGGATTAACAATCGTTAGCGCATGTCGTATTGGGTCAGCAAAAGATAGTCTTTTATAGTCGTAGTTAAGACATAACAATTCAGCAACTGTATCTTTACCTGACTGTGCATATCCACTTAGTCCTATAATCATTATTCTTCCCTGTCTGGTCGTTTGTGTCTGCGGTTATTCCATTGCGGTTGCTCTCCACCTAAGCGCTCTTGCAACTTAGTTAGTGCACGAGACACACGCTTACGCACAGCCTCATCAGTAATGGAATATTCAAGGGCGAGTATATCTATGTCCGTGCCACTCTCTGCAAATCTGCGATTCAATAGTAACCTGTCTTGCTCATTTAGTTTCTTAAGACCTAAAGATACATCGCTTAACATAGCCTCACGATTCATACCTTCACTTGGTTTACTACTCTTACTAATAAACTCACCATCTGGATTATGTGCCACAGATTGAACCCAGTGCTCATAATCCCACACATCTTTTAGTAACTCTTGGAGTATCTCATGCGTGTAATAGAAAGCATCCGATGGCGAAGCCTTAGCCCTGTATGCTCGCTCTTTTGCTGCATACTTTTGTGATTCATTGTTAAAGGTACGCTTCAATTTGAAAACTAAGGAGTCTTGCCCTTCCCATTCCTCTATCTTATGCCAGTGTTCAACTGCCCAAAGATTAAGGTGTTGGAATACATCATCAGAGGTAACAAGATAACGATGTATGCGTACGCAACGGTTAGCGGATAGGCGTGCAACTTTGTATACTACTTCCCAAAGTGCTTCTTTCTCATTCATTCTTTAGTTTCCTCATTGCTGTTAGTAGGTCATCAACTGTGATGAGGAAGCCTTTACTTTTATTGGGAGGTATATCGCAAGTAATTTCTCTGCCAAATTCTTTGATAGCGTAGAGGACATGCGATGTTGGCACCATCAGCACTCCCCTTTCTAATACGAAAGCCCAATACTTTGCTTCTGTAACCATTATACCTGATGGTTCCCAAGATTGTGTCTTAAGAAACCAACATTCAACTTCTATGTATAGGTTATTAGTAACCCACCATTTTCTATCACGCTTAACTTCAATCGTTTTACCTTCGGTTAATAGTTCTTCTACTAACTTCTCTCCTTTTCTACCGTATCCAAAATCCAAATCAAACGATGAGTTTTTTGCCATAGATTTATACGCCAGCCCGCTTTCGCAAACCGTCAGCCCCTTCTGCTAGGTAGACATCGTTAACATCCTGACCCTCAGGCATGAACACAGGGAACACATTGTCTAGTTCTCTACTTAGATTCTTAGCCATTTCCCTGCCAGCGTTGTCTCCATCGCATAACAAAATAACCTTTGTCCAATCAGCAAGCACTCGTGAGTAAAAAGGTTTCCAGTTGTTAGCCCCTGGTAAACCAACCGCTGCAAACCCTGCTTGTGTTGCAACGACAGTATCTAATTCACCCTCACACACAACCAACGCTTCTGCATCTTGGTCTAATGCATTGACATTAAAGATATGAGTAGTGGCACCAGGGCGTGACATATATTTCGGTCCACCTGCATCAGGACTTAAGGCACGAAAGCGTATGTCAATGGTTCCTGATGGTGTTAGGTATGGGATAGACAACTTACCTATGTAAGGCTCATGCCCTATCTCAGGATTCTTGACGTAGCCGAGGCGAAACATACGAGCCGTCGCTTCCTGAATACCGCGACTCTCCAGATACGGAAGAATGTCTACGAGGTTTTGCGCGTAGTTCTCCGTTGCTCTCTCCAGTAATTCTCTCTGCGATTTGCTTAGCCTCATTGAAAGTAACTCCTTCTTTTTTCATAATGATTGAGTACACATCGCCAGCCATATCGCAGCCGAAGCATCTGAACCCACCGTTTTCTGTATTAAGACGAGCAGATTTAACTTTATCACCATGAAATGCACAGCGAACTGTTACCCACCCACGTTTGCCTTGAGGTATATCAAAGCCATAATGTTCTAGCACTCTAACAAGGTCATGTTTAGAGTTTTGAGAGTGCATCGCTAAGCCTTTGCACTACATAAGCATCTTCAATACCTTTATTGGATGCTTTAATAACGACCAAAGGAGTCGGCGCTATCTTTAATCTTTTAGAAATCCGGTAGTTCTCAGCCTCAACTAGAGCCTCACGAATCCACCCTGATAAATCAATCTTGCCATCACGTCGTGGTGCCTTGGCTTCTATTACATAGATGTCATTAGGTGTGGGGAGTGCAACATCACCAATGTCATTACGCCCTGCACGTGGTAGGCGTTGAGCGTTGTAGCCTTGTGTCATCAACCAATCTGCAAGGTCAATTTCAAAGGCTGCACCTCTACGCTTATTGCTTTTTTGTTGTGTTGTCATTACCACTCCACTCCAAGCCACAGAAATCCAACTTGAATTTCAGCAAACCATGTACTTATATTGAAACCTAAACCAAACTGTTTGACTGAGTAGTTCCACATGAAAATTAACTTCAACCTTCTATGTTTAGTCGTGTACGTTTTCGGTTTCATCTTCTTCTCTTTTCTTCATAGTTGCTTCGGCTGCAGACCAATAGAGTGAATAATAATTTTCATCATAGGCAAATCGTTTCATGTGTTTGGCTATGGCACCTGTGTGTGCATGCACTGGAACATTTGCTGTTTTTAATTTACGGAAGAATACAATGTCCTCACCAATAAACTTATCGCCTAAGTCCTCAACCTCTGCAAACATAGACTGGTCAGGAAAGTTATGTCTTAAGGTAGCAACTACACTACGATGCATGAGAGTTAAACCTAATCCAGCGCAATCAACCTGAACTATTGCATCTTTAGGTAAAGGATGTAGGTATCTAATGTGATGTTCCTCACCAGTCTCATTGAATAGGGCTGGCATAGGTTGCATCAGTGAGGATTCCATTTGCTTGGAGATAAAGTAAGTGCCTGATACAACTGGTCGTTGAACTTTGTCTGCTGTTTTCCACAAGGTTTCAAGTATGTCAAGGGTTAGTACAATGTCTGAGTCAACCCATAACAACCAATCAGTTTTAATAGAGTCATACCACATGTCAAGTAACGCTTGACGTTGACGACCAATCTGATTTCCTTGTACCCGTATCGCATTGTGAATACCAAGGTTGCGGGTATGTGCCATGATTGCTGTGTATAACAAACCTTCGGTGAACTTACCATCGGTATTGCCATTGTCACACCAACCAATAGTTAATGTTTCTTTAGAACTGTGTGCCATCTATATCCTCCGTTTCGTCAATAACTCTTAGTGCTCCTTCGCTCATTACAACAAAGGAATTAGATATGTCAAGTAACTGTTCTGCTATTGACTGAGTACATTCAGGTCCATGGTCCTCAAGAAGATGAGTAGCATACTGAGTAACGTAATTTGCAAACTGCATTGCTTCCAACCAGATAGCATTTGGGTCATAGATTTGCTTGGTTGCTTCATCAATTTGTTCAATGACATTAGGTAGTTCAATCAGTATTACTTCCCGCATCTCCGCCGGTATCTTCATCTTCTTTAGAGTTTTTTCCAGCATCTCTTGTGTAAGTGACGATTCCGCCATCAACGTATGCGTTGAACTCCTCCTCCGTAAGGTCTTGAAATTGATTAGTCTCTTTATTTTGCCAAACAAGTGCCCTCCATCCGACTGTATATGTAAGTGTTTGTGGCACCATCATTAGTTGTGCTTTAATATCAAGCATTAACGGTTCTGTCTTAACTACTATCTCATCTTTAACTTTGTCCATTGGAATCTCACCAGCGTTTTCTACCACTGTCAGGCTCCACTTTGAATCTATCTTTTCCATGTATAACTCAGCCATTTGTATCTCCTAAGGTTGTCCTACATCTAATACCTGCATACTTGCTGGGTCGTATGAAAGCCACACTGGTGTACCACCATTTGCATCGGCTGGTCCATAACGATTCTTTACTGCACACACACCCATCGTAGAAATTTGATTGATAACTGTGAGGATTAAACTTGGTGTCTGTGCCACCTTGCCATGTAATGCTTTCTGTGGAGGACAAGGATTACCCATCACCGCTTCGCTGGTGTGGTGACACACAACTACTGCTGCTCCGGTTTCTCTAGCCCACCATTTAAGTTCTTTCATTAGGGTACGCAACCCACCGAACTCATCTTGTGAATCCATTGTTACATCTACTGCATTGTCAAGCACAATCAATCTGACATCTTCACCAAGGCGTTCACGAGTTGCAAGGATTGCATCTTCAATATCCTTAAGCGTTGGGGCAGAATCAAACTCCCAAAAGATATGGTCAGCAGGCTTGAGCATTTGTGCTGCCCAGTCTCTATCCATTTCCATCAGTGGTTCAACCTCTGCCTGTTGTTTACCTGTTAATAGTGCAAGTAAACGAAGGCTCATCGTATGTGAGTGAGTATCAGCAGAGATATAAAGGGTAGGCACTTTTGCTTTGACTGCCAAGGACAAAGCAAGTGTTGACTTACCTGCCCCTGGCGGTCCAGCAATCATACTTACTTCGCCGTATCTAATTGCTATCTGTTGAGCAGCGAGTGAGTGCCACACAACCGGAAGTGTTGCTCCCCCTCGTGATTCTGTCTTAATAGCACGGCTAAGTAATCGCATTGTTTATGCAGATACCTTATTTTGGCAAGCCTGACCTTGTGGTTTAGGACATGCATAGAACGCCTTGTATGGGCGACCTGTTGCCTTGGCAATACCTGCTGCTACATGGCGCATCTGTCCACCACCGCAAGTACAATCTGGAATTACTCCATTTGGTTTGTACCCTGCTGGTGCTGGGTAAGAAGGTGCAACTGCAGCAACTGGTGTAGCACCAACAAGTTCTGGTGTCATGCCAGAATTTGATAGCGCACAAACTGCTTCAATGGTTGATTCCAAATCAGCAATAGCAGCAATACGGATGGTTAATCCATCAAGTGCTGCATCCAATTCAGCATCTGATGATGCACGAATGTTAAGTAAAGTTCCTTTTGGGGTCTTTACATTTATCTGGTATAACGGATTTGCTTCTGTCATTTTATTCTCCTATAGGTATTTCTGGATAAAGGTGTGAGTCTTTTCCACCCACTGCATAGCAAGATGAGTTTACTGCACAAGTACCGCACATAAACCCAGGTGCTGGAATAAAGATTTTATTAGTAACTGCTATCTCAAAGCCCTTAGCCCAAGTACCAAGGCGTGCCTCGGTATATCGTTCAAGGTTGACAGGTGGTGTTAATTCACCCGTGCGTGCCATGAAATAAGAACCAAGTTGTGGGCGAATACCAAACATCTTCTCCACAAGAATTGCATAGATACCAAGTTGTGTCTGGGAAGCAGGTTCCTTACTTCCTGTCTTAATATCTACAATTACTAACTCGCCAGTAGGTGCAACCATAACGCGGTCTAAGAACGCTTTAATGTTTACACCATTGATTATCTGGTTCATCTCAGTTTCAATAGCAGGCTTTCCTTCGGGGGTATCCCAAATCTTCCAGCCACTATCGTTACGGAACTGAATCCAGTAGTCAACCATCCTTGGACCGTTAGCCAGCCACCATTGTGCATCCTCCTTATGTGGGGATGCCTTAGTAGCCCTGCCACCGGCACGCCAAGGCATGCCATTATCTACCAGTTTGAAGTTATGTTCCCAACGTTCGTTAAATACCTCAGTTGGGTCAAACCCCTCCGGCTTGATGTCGTAGTACTCAGTACATTCATGCACTGATTTGCCCCCTACTAGCCAGTAGGATGGCGCTTCAGGCACATGTTGTATACGGGATAGGTAGTACTGCCACCCACACCCAAGCCATGTGCTCATGGCGGAGTGAGAGATGTAGTTCTTACCCGTAACTATTTCAAGTGTCATGTATCTTCCTTTCAATAGAGGAGACTACTACACAATCTCTGCTCTATTCAGCGACACGCCGAGGATTTGCACTATTTCTAAAAAGCCGTATACACTGCTGTTCGTGTTCAACAGGTTAAGTAGAGGTGTAGCGAGGCTGACAAGCCGAGCACATAAGGCAGAGCATACCGCATTTGACCTGCGTAGTTTAGGTCCTATTCATGTGTGCTCTTGTGGCTCAAAGGTTTTTAAAGTGGGCTGTATGTTTGAGGACAATGAGATTTCCTTGTGGTTTACAGATGCCCAGTGTGCAGAATGTGGTTCTCTAGTTAAGGTGCCAACTCCGGTGGATAATGATTGAGTTTGTTTTTGTTATATCAGTAATTGTAGAGCAAATTCTTTTGTTTAAGATTGCTTTTAAACTTGGTATTAAGACAGAACAACAAGCACGCCTTAAACGAATGAGTGCTTTGATGAAATTATTAAACGGCAATGCCAAGATATGAATACCAATGCATCAAATGTAATGTTAGATACGAAGTAGAGCGTTCTATTCACGCTGAGGCAAGCGCACCCTTATGTTGTGGTGAGATAATGAACAGGGTTTTTGATACACCAGCCATTAAATTTAACGCTGGTGGTTTCTATTCGACAGGTGGCTAGTGGAATATCCTAATTGGTTTAGTACAACTAACGCCGAAGTAAACTTTGCTAGGCACCTTGAACATTTTAAAAACAAACCTGTTCACTTCTTACAGATAGGTGCATACACAGGCGATGCATCTAAGTGGATGCTTAAAAACATATTGACCCACCCCAAGGCAACGTTAACTGATGTTGATACTTGGGAGGGCAGCGATGAAAACTTGCACCACCAAATGGACTTTGATGATGTCCAAGCAACCTACTTAAAAAAGGTTGGCAACAATTCTAACTTGACTTATCACCAGTTAACTAGCGATGAGTTCTTCTTAAAGAATACTAAGAAGTTTGATTTCATTTATATTGATGGCGACCACACTGCCTTTGGTGTAATGAAAGACCTTATCAATGCACATTTTTGTATTAAGCCAGGAGGTTTAATTGGTTGTGATGACTATGGATGGAGCGAAAATAAAGGTAACTTCTATGACCCACGACCAGCCATTGATGCTTACTTTAATATGACTCGTGACAGTATGGATGTAATAGAACTAGGTTGGCAAGTATGGTTTAGGAAAAAGATTTAGACAAAGCAAAAAAGCCCCCCGCATTTAGCGAGGGGCTTATTGTTTTACTTGTTACTTATTTTTTCCAAATTGTGGAGCGCTCTTATCAAGTGCTTTAAGTATTGGACCAACTAATCCACCGATAAAGGCTGTTGCCAATACCTTTGGGTCGTGCTGTCCTGCCATATAAATTGCTGCTGCTGATGCTAATGCAGCACGCATATAAGATAATCCTATTTGCTTTGCTTTTTCTTTATTGAACATGTGTTCTCCTTATGATTTGAATACTGGCTTACCAAATCCAACAACAGTTACAGGTTGAGATTTACGAAGTTTGGAACCATTTTTCTTTTTAAACGCACGTACTTTGAGACAGACTTCGCCCCCGTTACGTTGGTCACCATGTTTATCGGGAGCAGTGTTGCCCTCAATAGTGGTAACCGTGCCATCACCATTATCTTTAACGACGATGCCAACATGTGAGATACGGTCTATACCGTCAGAAGGGAAGTCGAAAAAAACGATGTCGCCAGGTCCAGGCACCGCTTCTTCTGCTTTCTCCCATGTGTTTTTCTTTATGAACGCTTGTGCTCCTGCAACTGTAGATACACAGTTAGGAATTTTTAATCCAACTTGATTAGCACACCACATAACAAAACTGCCACACCATGGCAAGTAGTTTGCTTTAGTAAAGGCACCGTACTTGGTTTGATTTTCTTTTGGTCCTTCTATTGTGCCAATCTCTGCACGTGCTGCTTCAATAAAATCATTACGTTGACCCATTAGTTTCCTCTTTCTTATTTACTAGATAGAATTTTAAATATTTCATCAACTCTTAATTCAAGTCTTTCAAGGCGTTGAGTGTTTACATTTATTGAGTCACGCATACTGCTGCCACCATTTGGTTTAAGTTCAATAAGATATGACTTAATAACAAAACGAAGCATGGCAAAAACCCCACCAGTAATACTTGCAATGGCAGCAGCAAAGGTTGCCCACTGAGTAGGAGACATATTAAACGACCGTTCTGGCTACGAGTTGGACAATGCCACCAAAGCCTGAGTAGTTACGATTGGCAGGAGTTGAACGAGTAAAGGTAACCTGTTCAATAACACATTCAATGGGGTCGCCTCCGGCGTTAAAGTCTTGAACAATAATTGTTTCACCCATTGCTTCAACGGTTTCAAGTGCAAGCAAACGTTCTTTTGCATAGCCCTCATATCCAATAATGTTTCCTGTTTTATCAGTCTCACGGTCATAGCAGAACAAAGGAATTTGTATGATGCGTGCACGGGTTGGTGTAGGTAATGCTTTAATAGCAAGACCAACTATAATAGGACCAGTGGTAGCAGAGGTAGTTGTGCGAGTTAACTGCAATCTAAATGCAGCATCTTGTGCAATGGCTGGGTAAGCATTTTGCAAATCAATATCTGCAACAGTATCGCTTCCTTCTAAGAAAGTTTTAATAATTGTAGTACCTGTTGCGTTTATTTTATACAATGCAATATCGCCAGTGGCAGTATCATTTAATGTACGAACACGAGCACGTTTCCATGCTTTGTTTTCCATAGTATCAAAACGGATTCGCCCGTGGTTAAGCACTCCATTTTCAACCAAATCTGTTGGGTGTTGAATCCATACGCCAGAATTATCAACAGAGAAAGCAACTATATTAGTGCTGTAAATACGCACAGAATTTACAGTTCCTGTAACGTTATTGGCAAATAAATCTGCTGCCCTTGCATACACACCTGTGGAAATAGGCTGTGCATAACCTGACAATGTAATTGGTTGAGCAATATTTATACGGTAGGTACCAGCGTTTGAGTTGACACCATTTGTAGCAGTGCACCACACATAAGAATCGCGGGCTTCAAAATCATTAACACCGCTTTCATTATGATAAGCAATAGGACCATAAGTTAAATCACCATTAGTATCTGATGTGGCAACGCGAGCACCCTTGCTGGTGCCCATCATTACATAAGTACCAAGGTATGAGTAGAGGTTTTTAATTACTTCGCCACGAGGCAGCACGGAGGTGGTAACAATGGTGCCCAAAACTCCGGCAGTGCTTACTTGTAATTTAAATATTGTAGAGTGCTCACCACTGTACCCACCAAGATAGATAGCATTACGGGCTTCAGTTATGGAGTTCCATACCCAGCCTGTAGGCATATTAACTGAGCCATCAATTAAAGTACCATTGGCTGCAGTCATTGTTGGTTTGATTACTGTGGCTGCACCTGCACCTTTAGCAGGAAACAGTAATTCATAGGCAGCATAACTTCCACTGGTATATTTACCAGCAGCAACTACGCGACTTTTTACATATTTTAATACTGCACTTGCTGCAACTAAGCCAGTGTCATAAGCATAAGATTTACTTGCAGTGCCAGTAACCATATCAACATCGTAAATACCTGTTGTAGTTGCAACATAAAGGTATGAGCCATCGGATGTGGTGGCAAGGATTGTGCTGTTACCAAGGCTGGCATACGTTACTAAAGCACTTGATGTTTGGCTAGTGTTAATTTTATAGATAGCATTAACTGGGTGGAAGGTAAGGGTTGACCCACTTGCTATGCTTGCGGTTGTGGCTGCTGAAAGTGTGACAGATGATGTGCCAACAGTTGATATGGTAGTTCCAGCAGTTATACCAGTGGCAAAAATTACATAGCCAGCCACAATATTGGCAGTACTTGCTACCGTAATTGTTGTTACGCCTGAGGCTGCAGTGGCAGCGGAGGTAGTTGTAATTACTGGCTCTAAGTCTGTAGCAATAAGGAAGTCTACGCCAGAGGTATTAGCGCCTGTGTCAATCTTGCTTTTGCCACGGAAAGCCTGGACCAAAGTTGTTTTCTTAAGTAATGAAAGTTGCCCTGGTGTCCATACATCTACGCCATAGGAATCTTTGTAACGAAAGCGAACTTCCATATCGTTACCTTCTAAAGGCTCAGTAAAGTTGATGCCTTCGCCATAGTGCCAAGAAGATTGGCTTCGGGTCCAGTAACCTGAACCAGCCAAGGTGTGCTCACCTGGGTCACGCATCTGGTCTACGCGCTGTGCACGGAACTCAGCAGTCTGTCGTTTGTAAGGAGTGTTGTCTGTAACAGCCATGATGAATGGCAGACCTGCCACAGCAATGTCAAAGGCGTTAGCATTTAAGTCATAATATGTAGACAGGCGACCAGATAAATCAATTATCGTACGCTCTGTAATGTCTGGCGCTCTTGATACCATTATGACTCCTTTGTATTAAGACATGAAAAAGTAGACAGTTTATACACATGCCTAGGTGTTAAAGCGTTTACTTACAGTGCTGCAATTTTTTTGTTCGCCTAATGGGTCAGACCTATCCTCCCAAGAAGGGAGGTAGTCATCTGTACAACTGCCTGTCAGTAAAGACATTAAAGCGCGGTTACTTCCCAAGCAACTGCTTCTTCATTCCAAGAATATCTCTCATCATCTGTTGGCCTAGCAACTGGTGCTTGCCAATCAAAGTTTTCATCTAATGTCCAAGAAGGAAAAGGTTGCGGTGCAACAAAAACATCTGCATCAGGATTGTATGAATATCCAATACCGCAATACTGTTTGCGAATCCGAT
>Ga0214919_10006496_pt1 | contig 16073 bp, 16 predicted proteins | sample LL1503_MetaG_FD_177994 | JGI IMG/M metagenome (GOLD analysis project Ga0214919, IMG submission 177994) | Freshwater microbial communities from Lake Lanier, Atlanta, Georgia, United States - LL-1503 | ecosystem: Environmental > Aquatic > Freshwater > Lake | place: USA: Georgia | collected... | reverse complement strand
GAACGTTAGGGACAGCACGCGTGTCTTCAACTTTAACTTCCAAATCAAATACTAATTTACGGTTTACATTAATTACATTACACATTTAAATGCCGTTCAAAATAGCGTGCACCCGGTTCAATAACGCCACGTGGTCGGAAAATGTGGACTGGCGTCGCAGGCACAACCACCCCGGGTGCATTTATTGCTCGCCCACAGATATCAATGTCACCACCACCACGGACGGTTCAACGCTGTTCGTGCTCGAAATGAACAACGACGTGAATCGCATAATGGGAGTGGGAAAAATCGTGTGCGGTGCGGGGTCGTGCGCGGGCGTCGAGTCGGGGAACCGGGTGGCCGGACGCATGTTCAACGTCTACGACAGTCGCAGTTATAACCGCTACAAATTCATCGGCAGACAGCGCGTGGATCGCGCAACCTGCATAGACACCGACCCCAAACTCGCAGCCATCTTCAAACGGTTGGACTACCTGCTGTTTCGAAACGCGCGTCATTGCAAGCGCGGGCAAGGCATTCAGAGCATTCCGAAATGGATCACCGATACTGCGGAACGCAAGTGCAACTACCTGCTTTGGCGATTCTTCGATGAACTGTTCAGACGGGGAACCCAACGGGGAACCCAGGGTTCCCCGCACCCCTCCTAACGGGGAACGGGGAACGGGGAACGGGGAACGGGGAACGGGGAACCCGGGGTGGTTATAAAAAATATTAATATTAAATATTAATATTAATTAATATAATAGTAAACAATAGTAAACAATAGTAATATATCCAATAAAAGCAATTAATCAATCAATCAATCAATCAATCAATCAATCAATCAATCAATCAATCAATCAATCAACCAATCAACCAACCAACAAATAATGGACGATGACGACAATGACCCCGCCAAATATGACGTCGCCAATTACACGGTGGAAGAACTGCTGAATCTTCTGAGTTTGCCCGGAAAATTGAGCGAAGTCACGGAGGACGATGTAACGTTCATAATTTCATCCAATATCACCAAATACAACGCCAAAGCGGTAAGCAAGCAGCTACTCGCCCCAAAGGACGCTGCCAAGTATACGCAGCTGAGCCTTTTTTTCAAGGACGTGCAAGCAAAGCTCGTAAATGCAATCAAAAATCGCGCCTCAGCTTCAGCTGGCGCATCAGCAGCGGAAGCAACATCGATGGGTCAGTGGGACGCCGCAGTTGCAAACGCCAATGCTGCTGCCAGCGCAAACATCCGCGCGCGGGCACGAGCCGAGGCCGCCGAATCGGCACGACTGGCCCAAATTGGCAATGATAACAACGACGAGGAACCCGACGTTATAGAACAGCAATCAAACGACGAGGAACAAACCGCCACAGCGAGGGCGCGCGTAATGACGGACGACACGGAGCAAATGCGGTGGGGTCGAAACCAGTATTTGCCCCCCGGTGAGCACGATAATCCGAACCGCCTGCAAGCGACTGATCGCAGCAACCAGTTCGAGCTGTCGCGCGACCGAAACGAGCACTACGTCATGAAACAGCGCCGCCTGGGAATACCGAGCTCATACAACGTGCCCGTCGCGCAAGGCACAATGAACCCCACGCTGCGCAACACGTTTCGGCGCACCGTGATTATCAACAGCAAGCGCCGGGCGGTGCTGTTTCCGCACAGCACTGACCCGCTGGCCGCATCATCCAGCACCAATTTCAATGTGCAGCTGAGCGAGGAACTCAAGAATGTGGTGTCGCTGCACATGCTGTCGGTGACGATACCGTACACGTGGTATGCCATCGACGCCGCCACGGGCACCAATTGTTTCCACATCACTGTAACCGATACCGAGGCCGGCGCGTCGAATGGCATTACAACGACCATCGTGGTACCCACCGGCAACTACTCGTCGGCCGCACTTGTTGCGGCAATTCAGGCACAAATCAGCGCGTCAGCAGACGACAGCACGCTGAAAGATAAAGTGTCTGCGTCGTTTTCGGAATCGACTGGGCGGTGCACGTTCACCAACATCGCCGGAACAAGCGCCCGACTCCGGCTCACATTTTTCGACCCGACGCGCCAGCTGGATTGCGCACCCGGGTGCAAGCAAAGCAATAAAATCAACAACAGCCTGGGGTGGATACTGGGATTCAGGAGCAACAGCGTTTACACGTCGGTCGCATACAACAGCTTCGCGCTGGACGGGATGGTGTATGACATTCCCGCCGCCGCATCCGCATTCGCCACCGCACCCACGCTGACAGGCGAAGCGGTGGTCGACACGTACGGCCCCAAATACTTCATGATCGTGCTGGACGACTACAAGAACAACCGCATCAACTGCGGGGTGGTGAGTGTGACGAGCACGGACACGCGGCTGGACACGCCGTACTACTATGACGGCGACATTCCGTGCGAGCGCATTCCCGACCCCTTCGGCGGGACCAACGACTATATCACTGTGAACATTCCGTCGGTGCCGCGCACGCTCACGGAGGCGCAGCTGTATACCGTGAACGAAATCCGGCGCAACCGAGAATTGACAACGGTGGACCGCGTTGCGGAACCCACAGCGTCCAACGTGTTTGCGATGATCCATTTCAACAAGAACGGGCTGGCAATGGGGGCGTCCATCACGGATTCCAGTCCGTCCATAGCGTCGTATTCGCGCGAATACTTCGGCCCCGTGACGCTGCAGCGACTGAAAGTCACCCTGGTGGACGACAACGGGTTTGCGGTGAACCTGAACGGCAACGACTGGTCGTTCACGTTCTCGGCCGAATCGCTTTATGAATATTAAAATAGAATTATGAGGGAGTTGTTGTTGTATGTTAGAGAGCTGCCTTTTTGAGGGCATCCTTTTCATCCTGTTCAGAAACGAATAATCCATTTACAGTATATTTTGGGGTGACGGCATGTTGGGGTTGCGTCATCGCCGCGTCGATGTGTTTACCAGATTGTAATTCACTCTGTAAATTTGAACTTTTTGGAGAAACCGGTTCACCCGTTTTGGCGGCGGCATCGGCCGCGCCCTTCTCTGCACTCAAAGCAGTTTTGCGCGCGTCAACCTGCGCGTTATTCGCATCGTCCACGGCCGTTTTCGCATCTATTTTCGCTTTTTCTGCAGCTTCTTTCATATCTTCGGCGTTTGCAATTGCTAATTTTTTACTATCCTTTCCATCATCATTGAGAAAAATATTCCATTTCCATGTCACATTTCGCTGCGCATCGTCAGCAGCGGTCTTGGTGACCCCGACATTTTTCTCGGCAGCAATACCCTTTCCGCGACTTTCATGAAATGCTTTACCGGACATTGCAGCTGCAAGCTCCTTATCGAGCTGGTCCTTTTCAGCAGCAAGTGTAGCCAGTTTCTCAGGTTTGTCGTTATTATTGGGAATATCGGGAAGAGCAGTAGCATCCGCAATAGCCGTTTTGTTATCTTCAAGTTTTTTTGTAGCCTCGGCGATTTTCACGTCGTATGCCGCTACGCCGGCATCAGAGTAATCCGCGGTTCTATCCAACGGCTTCAATGATTTTGCAAGTTCCGCCTTTTTATCGGTGTATACCCGGATGATGTTGTCCGTCGTATCAGATACGAATATGGCCCCATCGGTGTAAGCGGTGACGCTGGTAAAAATAACATTACCTCGTAAATCGGCAATCGGTTTCTCACCGTATTCAGGTGAATAACCTATATAAATGGAACTCATTTTATCAGCAATAAATTTAACTTTATATTCATATACACCCATTTTATGGTCAGTTGTAATTATAATGCGTGACCCAGAAATAAATAAACCATTGAATCTAATATCATAAGTAAGTACAATAGGTTGTTTAGAATTTGTAAGCACCGAAGCCAAAAGTCTTCCCCCCTCCACCCCTTCTATATCGGATATGATGAGGTTATCATTATAATCACACGTAACGACGCCATTCGATCCCAAATTCTTTCCATCCGTCGTCGAAGTAATCTGACGTACACACTTACGACTAATTAAATCAAATACACTAACACATCCCGTTTTTTTCCCGTCATTAGTAACCGTGCAATACACCGCCACGCGCATAACGCCGTGTATATGTTTATCGATAATAGAAATACTCACTGGGGTATCGAATTTCGCCTTAGGAATTTCATCAGCGCCAGTATAAGCAAAAGTAGGTTTCGTGCCGTCAATTATTCGCACTTCTTCCCCGGTTGCATAGTCTATAATTACTATGCGGCTATTTCCGGTATCACATACAACCAGCTGACCGTCCACGCCGTCATTCGGATTAAATTTCACATCTTGTGGAGAACTAAAACAACATGCTGGCTTTGGTGGTGGTTTGTCACAAATTGGATTGGAGTTGGGTGGGCCACTTCCAATCTTTCCGAGCGATTTCCCGGTTTTGCGATTGAATATGTGAATGCAGTGTTTAACGGAATCTGCAACCAGCAGGTTACCTTCCAGGTCGAATGCCATACCCTCCGGTTTACCGATTTCACCTTTGCCAATTCCAGATTTGATGCTTTTATATTCATCCGACGACGCAGAATCTCGCGTCCAAGTGCTGTTGGTAATGCTGTTGCCCGCATCTTTTAGATCCCAAATGCCTTGCGGTTTTGCAATTAACGCGTCCCGCATCGCACGATACTCGTTATCCGTTATTGAAAATGCCATGGATACAGCGCCTCCCAAACAAACGTTTCGTGTTGGGTTCGTGTATTGGTGTGGTCTGGTAATTTCGGACAAACTTCCAACACTATCAACAAATTTTGTGCCCTTTTTCAAAGTCAGCCAATGGTGAAGATACATTGTCGGAGGAGTGGTAGGAGGAGGAGGAGGAGGAGGATTCAATTTCACGAAGACAATAGAGAATGGTGTTTTGGGACCGGTAGGGGTTGTTGGCGCGCGCATGATAAATGTGCACTTTTCTAATTCATCTCCGCCGCCCTGGTTCTTCGGCCGGTTAAAAGTGCACGTTCCATGAACGTCTACAACGTGACCTTGTTTCACGGACCGAGCATAACCAATATTATCCTCAGTTATTAAGCCAACCGCCAGTTGAGGATTCTTATTTTGCCATTTCCCGGGAATTGTGTCAGCGTCGGCAGCAGCGTCAGCAGCAGCGTCAGCAGCAGGCAATTTCCATTGCCACCAGTTTTCTACTGAAGCAGTCGCATTCTTTTCCGCCCACGTTCGGTATTCGGATGCAGGCAAAATGAATTGGAGTCCGCCGGTATTTGTCAGCCACCATCTGCGCCGCAGCTCCACCTTTTTTACGGAAGTTTTTTCTAACGCGGCCGTCAAGGAGGCACCAATCTTACTCGCGTCAATCTTGTCGCTTGGTTTGAGATTGGCCGAGAAAAAGTTCTTCAAGTGCACCGGAAACTGATCTCGCTGCGATTTAACGCCTGTGGTTGGCTTCGGCCGAATCGTCACAAGATAGCAAGCTACGCATTGCCAACTGCCGTCCATGGGCGTGTAATCCTTTTCAATATAGAAATCGAACATGGTTGTCAACTTATCATCTGCTGCAGGAGGAACAACGGGAGCAACGCCAGGAGCAACGCCAGGAGCAACAACCGGAGCAACAACCGGAGCAACAACCGGAGTTTCGGAAAGTTGAGCCGGTGAAACCTTGTAAATTCCCGTATGAATGATCGTCTTTTTATCGGCATCGACGGTGCTGCTCTTATTGCCGCCCTCCTCGCGCAACTGGCTGCTCTCTTTGAACCCGCCAAACATAGGTTTTGAAATAGCATCCACTGCCCATGTCCCATTGTCTGTCAGTTTAATTTTATTTTTATCATCAAAGGGTCCAACACTGTCAACTAACTGGGATATTTCCCAACCTTTAATTCCAGTCTTTGCAGATATCAGTCTGTCAAAATCGTTCTTCGTTATCTGAAACCAGCGGCGCATACCCTTCTGTTCTGTATCTTGGCAGTAATAATTTCCCTTTGAATTGGTCTTGAATATATCCGCAAACTTCAATGCCAATTCCTGACAAAATGTGCGTTCGCTGGACCATACATTATAAGAGTATTTATCGCCGAACCTTTGGTCCGGAGCGCATTCGAGAATTTGAAATTTGTATTTTTTGCCGTTGGAAGTGGTGAGCGTTATGGGAATATTCACGCCACTGGAGTAAGTGATATTCGCCTTTCTGGCCGCTTCCATTCTTCCGTATAGCTTATCCTCGACACGTTCAACAACTTTACCGTCGTCAATGGCTGCGGCGGCGGGCGCGTTAGATTTCGCTGCCGGACCGGCAACCTTTTTAACTCTATCGGCGGCCGCAGCTTGGGCAGCGGCTTTTGCACCATCGACCGCGTTTTTAAGGTTAGGGTCAGTTTTTACGTCGGAGGTCATCGTGTAAATGGTACCACCACCGCCCCCGGCCTGGGCGCTTCCGAAAGTGCGGACATTCGTAAGACCGGTGGATTCAAGTAATTTAAAAAAAGCATCACCGGTAACAGTAGCACTTACATTCGCATTCGCACTCGGTGAACCACCAACCGCCGCGACAACAGTTTCGTATGTAATATTTGAACCCGTAATAGCTGTTATTTTAATTTTCGGTCCGGCAGCAGTTTTATAATATCCACCAACATCGAGTTCAATGGACAGTGGCTGCAGCAGATTGTTATAATCGTTAATAAAGACGGCTTTAGGGTCAAGATCGGCAGCGGGAGGAGCAGCAGCACTAACAAGAGTAGCAGCAGCAGCAGTAGCAGCAGCAGGAACAACGGTAGCACTAACAATAGTAGCAGGAGGAGGAGGAGCAGCAGTAGCAGTAACAGGAGGAACAACGTCTGAAACGGCTGCAGGACCATCAACAGAAGCAGTAGCAGCAGCAGGAGGAGGAGGAGGAGGAGGAGGAGGAGCAGGAGCAGTTGAGCCCTTGCCATTAGTAGCATCAGTAGCAGTAGGATCACCAGCAGCAGCACCAGAAGCAGCAGCAGGCTCAACATGAGCAGAAGAAGACTCAACAGGAGGAGCTTTAGGATGAGCAGCAGGAACATCAGCAGCAGCAGCACCAGCACCAGCATCAGTAGCATCGGGAGCAGCAGCAGGAGGAGCAGGAGGAGGATCGCCAGCAGCAGCAGCAGCATCAGCAGGAACAGCAGCAGCAGGAGGAACAGGGGGTTTGGCATCTTTAGCAGCAGCAGGAACAGCAGCAGCAGCGGGTTTAGCATCACCATCAGGAGCGGGATCAGCAGATTTGGCATCTACATTATCACCAGCAGCAGCAGGAACATCAGCAGTAGGAGCAGGAGCAGGAGCAGGAACAGGAACGGGAGCAGCAGCAGGAACAGACTCAGAGGGTTTAGCAGCAGCAGCAGCAGCAGGACCAGGATCAGTAGCACTCATGATGGCTTATAAAATGTATAAAAGTTTTATTTAATTAACCTGTTTTAACTATAAATACTCCCAATATATTTATATTATAATATAGGTTTGGATAATTATAATTATCATATTTTATTATCGATTGTTTTAAACCGTTAAAACGCCATTTAAAACAATTTATGAAATACAACAACTTAAAAATAAATCTCAATACATATTATAAAATGTCTTTGAAACCCTCCTTCGCCCCCGCTTCCGCGTTTCGCGCATATGCGCGCCCCACTCCTTCTGCCAAAAATTACGTATCCAACGGCTACGTGATGAATAACAATGGGTATTTGGCCAATCCAACCCACTCCGCCCAAGTTGCAGCCAACAATGCCGGAGCGCTCACTCGATCCGAGGCGGCTTCCATGGGTCTACCCCTTGGTGGACGCCGTTAAACACGTAATTAAATCAAACATTTAAAAAATATAAAACTATAAAACTATAAAAATATAAAAATATAAAATTATTTAGGTTATGATATAAAAATAAAATATGGACATATATCATAAACTCTTTGACCCCACACACCACAATACTCAGTATGTCTTCATCTGATTGCATTATTTCATTCGGCTCCCAGGCAGGACCTGAAGCTAAGCTTCTGGATGGAAGCTTCAATAACAACCGCACCAGCACCTCTTTTGGCGGAAAGGCAATGTTCAGCGGCGGCAACGATGCCGTCAACATTAACATGCACCGCCCGGTCCAACCCGCATCCAAGATGCTGGATAACTGGTTCAATGGAAACAGCACCCATGTCAACGTCTGCGGTCCAAGGGCCAAGGCTGATACGCGCATGATGATGCCCATGTAAAACTAAACTTATAAACCTTATAAAATGTATAAAATGTATAAATTTTATAATAATAAATAAATCGAAAATCTTATCCGAATACCATTCCGCCGCAGGCAGGCGAAGACGAGTTTGCAACCGAGTAGTACTGCGTCTTATTTCCCGCAACCGCAACCGCAACCGGCGCCCCAACGCAGGAACGACCCACCGTTCGCCCCTTGAGTTTCGCGAGGTAGCGATCATACGACCCGTGCTTAATGTCCACGCCCTTGCCGGGTGCACTGCACGCTCCGGGACGCGCGCGCGTAATGCTGCTGCGCGCAGAATTCGATCCGCGAGACGGCACGTTGCGCGCCACCACCCCCGCGACGGCGCGATCGCTGGCCTGGTTCCAAGGAATGGCGCCCGCCCCCGCCGCGAGCAGCACGGGGTCGTAAACGTGCTGCGGAACCAAACTCAGCGCGTAATCCGAAGCAGCGGTTCGCACGGTGCGCTGGATCCGTTTTTGCGTAACTTCGGCGCGCGCAGCCGTCAAGTCGGAACAACTACCGCATGTAGTTAATCGCCCTGGCACGTATGTCGCAACATCTATAATCATTGCGCACGCCATTCGCAGGCACCCAGACGCATCCTGCACATATTGAAAGCGAGAGTTGCTTCCATTTTGCATTGTAATTGTATAAATGTCTACTAATTAATTAATATAATATGTGTATATATTTTCTTTCTTATTATTATCTTATTATGTTTATTATGTATGATCTAATGATCTAATGAATCTAATTCTCTTAACATAATAAAATCAATCAATCAAACAATCAATCAATCAATCAAACTTTTTCAATGAGGAAGTATTGCATCGCGAGAGATGCACCGAAAAGCACCACACCCATGCCAACGTAGGGCCCTTCACCCAGGTCAAACAATGGGTGCAGTGTGAGTCCAAACCGACGTTTCACAAATTGCGGAAACAGCACCAACCAAGACGATACAATAATGAGCCCGATGATAAATATCTGACGGTCTGCAGCTACACTCGTTGCAATCATGATCAATGTAACCAGTGTAATGAAAATGAATGTCGCAATCGGGTGCGACATCACGGTATAAATGTTGCTAAGTATCCATTTGAACTTTGCCGGGACTATAAAACAGAGAAAAACCATAATCAACATCAGCAGTAATACAAAAAACCCAACAAGCAATCGAATTTCGAAAAATGCGATCAATACGAGAACCCCAATGAATACCGCAAGCGTACCCAACATCAACCATTGGTATGGAGTAAGCATTGCAAGCCCTTCACGTAACTATTTTATACTTTGACCCCTTTACTTATTATTATTATTATTATTATTTATTATTGCTATTTATTTTGTTTATTTAGACAAATCCCAATGACACAAAAACAAACCAAACCAAACCAAACCAAACCAAACCAAACCAAACCAAACCAAACCAACTTGTTTTTGTTTTTTATATCTGGGTAATGTATAAAACTGAAATACAAATCAAATATAAATAAAAATGAGCAATACAATTTTGAGAACACAAAATTATTACAGTGGCATAGATCCAAATCATTATTACCGGAACTCGGCCGGCGCGTATTTAGAAGAAAAAGCAACGCGCGCAACGACGCACAAGGACGTGTATCTTTCGGATTTGTTGAACAATGAAAAATGCCAGGTTACATTTAGTGTATACCGCGACACGGATAATAAGACCGCTCCTGTGAAAAGGGGTCAAAAATCTGGAATAGTGAGATCGTATAACCCACAAACAAATCTGGTTGCAATTGATTGCATCAAGAAACGTCCCAGCAGGATAAGCACTATATTTAAACGCACCAATAAAATGAGATACGTGGAACCTGAATTTATAACAGTTTCGTCGATTTCGCGTTCTTGCGCACTGCGGCGCGTTAAACGCGCATCCAGTGCCAGTCCTAAAGCCAGCAAAACAGTTGATTTATTTGATTTACTTGATGATGCATCGGCGGTGAAATCAAGATCCGACCGGGCCAGTGCAAGTATGAATGTAAAGAAGTCCAGAGGCGGAAAGAAGAGACTCACCCGAAACAGAAGACAAACGCGCAAAACACGCAAAACTCGCAATTAATGTGCAGCTATAATTATTATTATTATTAACAATCAACAATAATAATTATATGCGGATATATATATACATATTATATAAAATAATATTATTTCATATACATTTAGAAAATCCAATGTCACGTTCTATAAATAACGTGCGCGGACGCGCCTTGAATGCGAACGTGCAAAACACGAACAATTTCTCAATGTGGATAGAGCCCCTGTCCCACAAGGATTATCCAGTTACGAATGTCGCTAATGCTGCGAATAACGCAGTTATTACTTCGAATGGAACGAAAAATACGGTCATCGCAAAACCGGGATTGACTTATAATGATGCGCGTCTGGATGTCAGCGGGTCGGTGAATCCAACAAGATGGACCACGGGTCAGACGATTAATACGGTGTTTCTTGAATCGGCGGATATGGCGCAAATAAATACGGCAATTTCAGCGGGAACCGTAGCGACATATACATACACACCCAAATCCAACGCTTCTAAAATTATTGTGGAATACGGGAATCTATATACGATTACGGGCGATTCCGGTGGTGGATTGGACGGGTTTGAATCAAGAATTACAGTTGACGGCACCATGGTCGCAAAACGGCAGCAACAATTCCCGAATGCCGCCGGTTCAGGAACGAGGGGTAGCACGCTTTTCCCGATATGCGGTGGTATTGCCAACGCGGTGCTTACCCCGCGTGTCATAAATATAACATTAACGAGAAACGATGGCAATGATACCGTCCAGTTTTACAGTGCCGCATTTGATGCTTTCATGAAAATCACCGAGATTAGCGCATGATGACCCGGAATCAGAAATAAAAGAATCGAATCTTGCATATGCCGGCGAATACCACCAGACCCATGGCTACAATTTTAAGCGTGAGGGACAACGGTCCGTCCACCATAAATCCCAGCACGACTGCCACCATGAAACACGCCATACTGAGCAGTGAAAACGCATAGTCCCGCGGACGCGATCTGGCAGATATAAAGGTAATAATGGCCACGATGCACGTGATGCCGATAAGCATTGGAGTTGACTTTTCACTGAAGTGTATGATTGCAACAAATCCAACGGTAATGAGGGCAAAAAAAAAGCCGGCAAACATGGTTATAGCTGCGGTTCCAGTTCCGACGCGCAAGCTCGGAATCTCGATTCCCGAACCTCCTCCACCAGCAGCGCCACCCAATGCCGCCATTTTTATATATTATGTATAATGTATAATATGTAGAATACTGTTTGCTTGCTATTACTTATATGGAATATAATATTAATTATATATAAATATTATAAATAAATTAACTATAATTAGAGAATCAATCGTTGCGTTGCTATGAAAAATTCAACGCCGCCAATGCTGGTTGGCTGGAAGCGCCCGGCGCTACTGACTGCGCTGCTGTTTGCGGCTCTCGCGGTAGCGATCGCACTCGCGGGACACCAAACCCGAACCATGGAAGGCATGATGTTTGGATTTAACACCACATCGGATGATCTGATGGGTGGGTTCACAGACAGCCCGGACGCAGACATTAAGAATGAGATCCGGTGGAAAGTGACGCAGTGTTCCACGATAACGCCGGCGGACCTGAAGCGGTCGGTGGATGAAGCGAAGCGCACTCAAAAATTCAACGACGCGCGCAATTTTATAGCGCCGCCAACAAGATAGAGATAGTTAGTTAAGAGTTAGTATATCTTATTTCTGCCATGCATAAATGTTTTCGGCATACGTCTTGCGCTTGTAAGCGGTGAGCGGGAACGTGACGTGCGGTGGGCCGTAAAGCACCTCAAACACGCGGTGCAGCAGCTTCTCATTAATGCTGAGCACCATCCACCCACCAGGTTGCAGGTGGTCCATCAGCGCGTAAAATAGCGGAAAATAGAACCGATCGTCCATGTCATCGTCCGTCGTAAATTCGCAGTTGTGAGGGTAGCGTTCCAGGTTGTAGTATGGCGGCGACGTCATAACGCAGTCAAACTTTCCAACAAGTTCCGGTTCCGAGTAGTTGATACGGAGAGAATCGCCAATACGAAGTGTAACTTTCGGACGCGGCGATGATTCGGAATCGTTTGAATCGAATGCGGCCGTCATTGCCGCGTAGGAGGCAGTCAAGTCCAAATTGCAGTCGTATCCCGTGTATGCCGCGCCGTAAATGTGAGCGGCAAGCGCGCGTCCACCCCATCCAGCACACGGGTCCAAAATATGCACGGGTTTGAAACGGTCATAAATTTGCAAAGCGGCCGCCGGACGGAACGCGTGAATGCTGTTGAGCGCTAAATTATATATCTTGTAAATGGTTGTAGGGCTTTCATCTCCGCCGTAAAACCGCAGCAAATTATGCACATACTTCTTCTCCTTGAACCGGTCCCATTGTGCGAAAAAATCAAAGAAGTTCATGTTCATTTTGCCTCGAACCGACAGACGCTGTTTAAACGTGAAAAAGTCAATGAATTTCAGACCGGCAAAGCAGCGTGACGGCATCGCGGTTCCGCCCCCTGATGTATAAATCGAGCGAAGTTTGTCGGCATTTGCCATCGCCTGGTCCAGCGTAATTGGTCTGACCTGGCGCGCAATTTCAATTTCATTGGCGACGACGTTATCCGTTGCTGCTGCCGCTGCTGATGCTGCCATGATAATATTATGATAATTTCATATTCTAAATTCATAAAATAAACCGATATAAACTACGCGATAAATGTAAGATAAATGAAGATAAATGTAAAAAGGCATCATCATATCATATCATATCATATCATATGATATCATATCATATCACGAACGCAGATACTTCAATTCAGCCTTCATTTCAGCGGTCATTTCAGTCACTTCGCGCGGCGTGTTTGTAATGCTCCAATTGAGAAGTTGGTACCCCTGATATAGAACGTAGATTGCACACGCAAACATTCCAACCAGCGCCAGTTTAAATGCGCGCTCTTCCGGGGTCAAGTCCTTCCACCCAACGCTCTCGCCCGACGCGGTGTTCAGTTTGGAATTGAATGCCAGGAACAGCGCGGTGGCGACCGCGGAAAAGCTAAATGCAAACAGGGTTTGCTTCGTAACGGCAATGTATTTGTTTTCCTTTATGATAGTGTCGATATTGAGCGGTTTGCGACGAATGAACGTGTTGAACACGAGAAATATTGCAAACAGCAGACACGCGCCGACTGCCGCGTAAAACATGAGCACGTCAGCGGACGGCAACGAATTCCACATCCGTTTAAAAAACTGCATAATTGCGTCCAACAGACCCGGTGAAGAAGCCGACAAAGATGCTGAAGATGAAGCTGCCATTTCAAGATTTATATTTTAACTACCTAATAATATATATAACCAACTAATAATTTATATTTTATACGCTATATATATTATTACAAGTTATTACAATCATTACAATCATTACAATCATTACAATTAAACAATTAATGCGACGACAAGAACAACAAGACCAAGTTATAAATAAGTTACCCATACCCATTTATAAAAATACGGCCTGGCACGATAAGCGCGCTGCCAGGCGAACCGTTCGACGCGGTAAATCCCGAGTGTTCACTGGTCTCAAGCACCAGTGCGTGGAACTTGCGCGGCGATGGTGCGTCACATCGAAAGGCGCTACATTTCGCGAAGTTGATAACGCGTCGGACATGGTATCGCTGCGAAATGGAAAGTGTTTGACGTGCGGACGTCCGGTGCGCATCAGCGTGTCATCTCCCGTGACATCATCATTATCATCCACATCAGCCGGCGATTTACTTGTGTGGAAGCGCGGTCTTCCGGGTCCGTATCGTAAAACGGGGCACGTTGCAATCGTCGTTAATGTTGAACCCAAACACCACGCCGTAACGGTTGCAGAACAGAACGGGTCCACGAAAAACGGGCATCGAAGGATAGTGCTGACCCAAGCAAAAACACGGCGCGCGCTGGCAGGCAGATTGCGCATATTTCCTTGCAAGCGCTGTAGGCATACCTAAAATTTATATTTTATGTTACAAACGTAATAGTAATAGTAATAGTAATAATAAATTCTAATAAATTCTAATACTACGAAAAAATATATAATAGCTATAAATTTTTAATTCTAACTAATATATATTATATAATCATAACCAATAACATAACATAACATAACATATACATATATCCAATAATGCGATTATTGTTATCATCGGCATCGGCATTGACCGTTATATTTTATGCATCCAGCCTATTTTTGCTCTGCGTGTTCTGCGTAACGGTGGTGCACTACATGCGCAGCGATGCGCACGACGCGTTTCGATTCGGAGGTGAATGGGGCGCGTTGCGCGAAGGAGCAGTGGGTGGTGGGTGCGAACCCAAAGATATCATATCGCTCGGCGACGACCTGGCATCGGACCCGCTTATAAGCAGCATGGTCCCGACAATAACAAACGAAACAATGAAGAACGAATCCAAGGAGTTCCAGGACGCGTATGGCGCGTTTACCATGAACACGTTAATATTTAAATATGCAGCCACGATGCGGTCAAAACCGGACGAACAGAATCTGCGTAAAATCATGTCCGAAGGTGCTGCAAAGAAGAACACGGATTGCACAATGAAAAACATCATGGGAACGATTGAAGCCAGCAAATTGTCCGCAGATCAGAAAAATACCATTAAAAAATACGCAACGCGTATGACCAATATAGGTCAGTGCCTGGGCTGGTGCAAGTAACACAACAAGTAACACAACAAGTAACACAATTAGTTAATTACACAATTACAATTTCAAACACTCCCGCACAACTGCCTGCATGTCTGCAACCTTGATTCGCTGGTAGTCGTGATTTGAGTTATCGGGGTGCAAGCACACGAGATACAAGTCGGTAACCTTTTTGTCGTATTTTTCTTGCAGGATGAATTTATACACGTTCAGCTGCAGGCAGTAGTGCCAGTAATTCGTGTCGGGAACGTGCTCCAATCCCGGAGTGGTGGCCCACTTGTTGAATGGGTTGTGACGCACAATTTCCTTGCAGCGTTTCCAATCATAGATGCTCAACGTGCCGGTAGGGTTTCCTGTAACCGGGTCCAGATTTTCAAATACCATGTCGATGGACCCGGATATCCCGGCTTCCTCGTGAAACACGGTCCATTCCGTGCGATACGGTCGCAGCGTTTTTGCGAACGTGCTTGCAAAGTTCAGAAAGTAACCAAATTCCCGCGTGTCTGGAAACGGACCTGCGCCCGGCGCATACCCATCACCGCTTACCGTCTCCTCGGCAGCAGCAGCAGCAGCAGCAGCAGCAGCTTGCGTATCGTAATAAAGCTCAATTGCGGCGTGCATGTCCGTGCCGGCAGCAGCAGCCAGGTCTCGATTCAAGTCCCACTCCGCCTTGATTTGGTCTTTGGTTTTCCCGCGATACTTTTCGTTAGTGGCCCACGATTTGGACGCCATCATTTTGTCAATTACCGCATCGGCATTGAACGCCTCAAAATGTGAATGCACCCAGGTCGTTACAGATGTGAACGCGTTGGGGTTGGTGTCGCCGTCTATGAAATACTTGTGCTCAACAGGTTCAAACGTGATGCGCGCATCTCGGTCGTGCGGGTTTTTGCGCTTCAGCGCATCCATAGTATTCGTATTCGTATCCGGTGCAGCCAATGCCGTTGCCATTATTCGTTCGTGTATTTCGTATTTCGAGTGCATCAAATGGCCTGTTTTCTCGTAACCGTATCAATTTTATATTTTATCTTATTCATCCATCTCTATCTATTTCGGAAAATATAATAAAATTGATTTTATAAATTATTATATTCTAACTAACATAATAACGACGAACGAATCACAGAGG
>Ga0214919_10006495_pt1 | contig 16075 bp, 14 predicted proteins | sample LL1503_MetaG_FD_177994 | JGI IMG/M metagenome (GOLD analysis project Ga0214919, IMG submission 177994) | Freshwater microbial communities from Lake Lanier, Atlanta, Georgia, United States - LL-1503 | ecosystem: Environmental > Aquatic > Freshwater > Lake | place: USA: Georgia | collected... | reverse complement strand
TTCAGAAAGCTTTGGTTTGGTTGCACTCGAAGCACAAGCGTGTGGCACACCCGTTGTTGCAACTGCAATTGGCGGTCTTCGCACCGCTGTTGCAGATGGTATTTCTGGGGTTTTGGTCGACGGACACGATCCACGTGCTTGGTCATCGGTCTTAGCTCGTTTGCTACAAGAGCCACAGCGTCGTGTGCTGCTGTCACTCGGGGCAGTTGAACATGCATCTCACTTCGGATGGGATGCCACATCGCGTGGCACCTTAGATATATACGATCGCGTGATTTCAGCGCGTATTGATGCAGCAAAGAATATTGGCTAGATGTCGCTCGACCCGCGCGAAGTTATTGCCGATTTTCTGCAATCACATGATCTAGATTTTGAAGCAACCGATGCCAACACTTTTATGGTCACCTTGCCAGGTGAAAAGAAATTACAGACTCATTGCGCTTTAGTAGTTGGAGATCATTCATTAAGCATTAACGCATTTGTGATTAGGAAGCCCGATACCCACGAGGATGCGGTGCATCGCTGGTGTATGACAAAGAATGCAACGATGTATGGAGTTGCCTTTGCCATTAACGAATTAGGCGATATCTATTTGGTGGGGCGCTTGCCACTTGGTGCGGTGACTGCGCAAGAGCTGGATCGATTAATTGGAGCAGTGTTGCAATATTCAGATTCATCATTTAATCCGCTGCTCGAACTTGGATTTGCAGATGCGATTAGACGCGAATGGGCATGGCGCGTAAGTCGCGGTGAATCACTGGCAAACCTCAAGGCTTTCGAACACCTCATTTAATATTTACGTGGCCGTATGAGAAGATTCGTCTTATGTCGATGAAGTTAATTCTGTTGCGCCACGGCGAATCCGAATGGAATGCACTCAACCTCTTTACCGGATGGGTTGATGTTCGCTTATCCAAGACGGGCGAAGCCGAAGCTGCCCGCGGTGGAAAGTTATTGGCAGAGCGTGGGTTGTTGCCTGACATCGTGCACACATCCCTTTTGCGTCGCGCTATTCACACATCACAACTTGCACTCGATGCATGTGATCGTCATTGGATTCCAGTAAAGCGATCATGGCGTTTGAATGAACGCCATTACGGAGCGCTGCAAGGAAAAGATAAGGCGCAAACACTTGCGGCCTATGGCGAAGAACAATTTATGTTGTGGCGTCGTTCCTATGATGTGCCACCACCTGCGATTGAAAAGGGCTCTGAATTCTCGCAAGATAGTGATGCGCGCTATCGCGATTTAGGCGCGCAATTACCGCTTACTGAGTGCCTTAAGGATGTGGTTGCTCGCATGATTCCGTATTGGGAAGAATCGATTAAACCTGACCTGAAAAGCGGCAAAGTTGTACTTGTGACAGCTCACGGAAATTCGCTGCGCGCACTTGTGAAGCACCTCGCTGGAATCAGCGATTCTGATATTGCAGGGCTTAATATCCCAACTGGTATTCCGCTGCTCTATGAACTCACCGATACCTTCACACCAGTAAAGACGGGCGGAGAATATTTAGATCCGGCAGCAGCGGCAGAAGCCATTAAGGCTGTTGCAAATCAGGGTAAGAAATAGTTACGCAGTAACGTTGGCATAATCATCGCGCTTATCGCGGATGATGACATCAACAGAAACCTTGCCAGCCCGGGCAAATGCAAAAGTAACTGTTACATGCTTTCCAGGTGTGGCGCCGACTCCCGCGAAGACTGCTTTAGTGGTGGCTGATTCGCCTTCAAAGATCAGCGGTTTGTTTTGATCAAGCGTTGTACTGCCACTGATCTTTGCTTGAGTGCCGCCTGCGTAAATTCCGAGCAAAGTATCTGGGATTGCGGTGGCGTTGACCATTGTTCCAACAACGACTGCTGAACCATTTTCGGTAGCAACGAGCAAGGTATTCACAATACGCAGATCATTGCCATCGGTAAGAACTTTTGCTTCAACACCATCTGTTACTTGCTTAATCAAACGAGTTGATGCGTTGGGACCTGCACCAGAACATGCGGTGAGAGTTAGCGCAAGTGAAGAAATTGTGAGCGCGAGAGTTATCTTCTTTACAGATGGGCGGCGCATGGGCAAATTATCGCATGCGATATAAGCCTTATTTCACGCCTATTTCACGCTACTGATGTGAGATTAAACTGACTTTTATATGTCGGTGATGGCTGGTAGAATTGTCGGTCTAGCGAAGGGCAATACATGACATTCAAGGTCGGCGAAACCGTTGTTTATCCCCATCACGGAGCAGCTCTTATCGAGGCAATTGAAACTCGAACAATTAAGGGCGAAGAGAAGACCTACCTAGTACTTAAGGTTGCACAAGGCGACCTCACAGTGCGCGTTCCTGCTGACAATGTTGATCTTGTTGGTGTGCGCGATGTCGTTGACTCTGCCGGCCTAGACCGCGTCTTTAACGTACTTCGTCAGCCATATACCGAAGAACCAACTAACTGGTCACGTCGCTATAAGGCAAACCTCGAAAAGCTTGCATCAGGCGATGTCATCAAGGTCGCTGAGGTCGTACGCGATCTCTATCGTCGCGATCTCGATCGCGGACTCTCTGCTGGTGAAAAGCGCATGCTCGCCAAGGCGAAGCAGATTCTCGTCTCTGAACTCGCACTCGCTGAGCGCACAGATGAAGAGAAGGCTGCAACTCTCCTTGACGAGGTTCTCGCTTCTTAACTCTTAACTTCCCATGATCGCCGCAATTATTGCTGCTGCGGGCAGCGGCGAACGTTTTGGGGCGGATATTCCAAAAGCACTTATTCAATTAGGCAATCGCACTCTCCTTGAACATGCAGTTGCGGCGCTCGCTCCCGTTGTTGATTCAATAGTTGTTACCTCACCTGCAGGTTATGAGAAAAAGATTCAAGAACTCGTTGGATCTGACGTCACTGTCGTCACAGGTGGCACAACGCGATCCGAATCAGTTCGGGCGGGCCTTGCCGCAATCAGTGGCGCAGATTTTGTATTGGTACACGATGCAGCGCGCGCACTTGCCTCAACTGATTTAGCAAGAAAAGTTGTGCAGGCGCTACAAAATGGCGAGGTTGCAGTTGTTCCAGTTCTGCCGGTTGTCGATACATTGCACAGCGTGGCAGCAGATGGATATGTCACAGCAGCTGTTGATCGTGCGCCACTTAGACGCGTGCAGACCCCACAAGGTTTCTCATATCCACTTTTAAAAGAGATTCACAGCAGCGCATTGGATGCAACCGATGATTCAACGCTGGCGCTTAACGTAGGGCAGAAAGTTAAAACAATTACTGGCGAAGAACGCGCTCTGAAAATTACAACGCCATCTGATTTAGCAACTGCGCTGACATTCTTGGGTAGCGCCAACAACTTCCGAACCGGAGTTGGCGTTGATGCACATGCATTTGCTGAAGGTCGACAGCTATGGCTTGCTGGATTGTTATGGCCTAACGAAGTTGGCGTTGAGGGCCACTCTGATGGCGATGTTGCAGCACATGCAATCTGCGATGCGCTCTTTGCGGCAACTGGGCTCGGTGATCTCGGCAGCAACTTTGGTACTGCGCGCCCTGAATACAAAGGTGCATCAGGAATAACTTTGCTCAAAGAAACTTTGGCACTTGTTACTCAAGCCGGATATTCGATTGCAAATGTATCGGTGCAAATCATTGGCAATCGCCCCAAAATTGGATCTCGTCGCGCCGAAGCTATTGATGCAATCTCGAAGGCGCTCGGTGGTGCTGACGTTGCCATCCTTGCAACGACAACAGATGGAATGGGCCTAACTGGTGAAGGCAAGGGGATTGCGGCAATCGCATCAGCGCTCGTTATTAAAGCTCACTAAATAAAGATAGAATTGGCTAATGAGTTCGCTCCATTTATATGACACTTTGTCGCGAACCACATCAGAATTTAAACCGCTGAAAGCTGGCGAAGTTGGAATCTATCTATGTGGTGCAACGGTGCAGGCGCCGCCACATATCGGCCATGTTCGCTCTGGAGTGAACTTCGACATTTTGCGCAGATGGCTCACTAAGAGTGGATACCACGTAACTTTTATTCGAAACGTTACTGATATTGATGACAAAATCTTGCACAAGGCAGTTCATGAAGAGATTCCGTGGTGGGCAGTTGCGATGAAATACGAGCGTGCCTTCTCTGATGCATATGCAGCGCTCAATGTATTGCCACCAACCTATGAACCACGCGCTACAGGCCATGTCACACAGATGATTGAGTTGATGGAGAAACTTATTGAGCGCGGTGCAGCTTATGCTCCCGGAAATGGCGATGTGTATCTTGACGTTCGCAAATTAACTTCATATTTAACGCTCTCTCGCCAGAAGTTAGATGATTTACAACCTGCTGCAGATGCCGATGAAACCTATAAGAAAGATCCGCGCGACTTTGCGCTCTGGAAAGCGGCAAAACCCGGAGACCCATCGTGGCCAACTCCGTGGGGAGCAGGGCGACCTGGCTGGCACCTTGAATGCTCTGCGATGGCACAAACATATTTGGGAGAAAGTTTTGATATTCACGGTGGTGGATTGGATTTGATTTTCCCGCATCATGAAAATGAAATCGCGCAATCAGAAGCTGCTGGTTATGGATTTGCTAAACGCTGGATGCATAACGCATGGGTGACAGCATCTGGTGAAAAAATGTCAAAATCACTTGGCAATTCATTGCAGGTGCACGAACTTTTAAAGACGGTACGTGGAATTGAACTACGTTGGTATTTAGGTTCAGCGCATTACCGTTCGATGCTCGAGTTCTCACATGAAGCGTTGGCAGAATCTGCCACCGCATTCCGCCGCATCGAAGGTTTCTTGCAGCGCTCTGTTGAGATTTTAGGAACCGAGCCCACACCAGTTATCAGCGATGGATTTAGGGCTGCGATGAATGATGATTTAGCTGTACCAACTGCACTCGCTGGAATTTCAGAAGCGCTAAAGGCTGGCAATAGCGCAATTACTGCAGGGGATAAGAAAGTGATTGCAGCCAGTGCCAATGAAATTCGGGGCGCTCTCGAAGTCCTTGGGTGCGATCCTTTTGATGATGCATTTGCATCCGGAAAATCAGGTGAAGATCTCACAGCAGCGCTCGATGGAGTCATCACATTAGCGCTTGCACAACGTGCTGCAGCCAGAGAGCGAAAAGATTTTGCAGCATCTGATGCAATTCGTGATGGATTAGCAGCGCTTGGAATTACTATTGAAGACACAGCACAAGGGCCACGTTGGTCTATTTCTAGAGATGGACAATAACTATGGCCGGTAATTCAAAACCGCGAGGTGCGGTTCGTAAATCAAAGAAAGGTCCATCTACTGGATCTGGTGGAAACAATAAGCGTCGGCTAGAAGGTAAGGGACCAACTCCGAAGGCAGAGGACCGTCCTTATCACCCAGCTGCAAAGCGAAAGAAAGCTGCAGAAAAATCGGCAAGCCGCAGACCTGCGGCAGGTCGTAAGTTTTCTAAAGGAGATGCGCCACGAGGTGAAATAGTTTCAGGTCGCAATGCGGTCTTAGAAGCGCTGCGCGAATCAGTTCCTGCAACAGAACTTATGGTGGCGCGCAGCATCGATGTTGATGATCGCGTTGCTGAATCGCTGCAGATTGCTCTCAATCATGGGCTCAATATCCGCGAACTTCATCGCGCAGAAATTGAAGGAATATCTCCTAATAGCCAAGGAATCATCTTGGCTATCAAACCATTTCAATATTCTTCTTTCGAAGAAATTACCCAGCGTGCCAAGAATCCAATGCTTTTGGTTGCACTCGATGGTGTGACAGATCCACGTAACCTTGGCGCAATTGTGCGAAGCGCCGCAGCATTTGGCGCATCAGGAGTTTTGATGACCGAACGTCGTGCTGCCGGAATGACAGCATCTGCATGGAAATCATCGGCAGGTGCAGCAGCTCGGCTACCGATTGCACAGGTAACAAATCTGGCGCGCACCATTGATGAAGCAAAGAAACTTGGATGTTTTGTGGTGGGCCTTGATGGTGAATCAGTGGACACAATCGCAGATATGAAAGTTGCTACCGAACCTATGATGTTGATTGTGGGCTCTGAAGGTAAAGGTTTGGCGCGTTTAACTCGCGAAAAGTGCGATTTAGTGGTTTCAATTCCCATTAGCGCAACCACCGAATCACTCAATGCATCAGTAGCTACTGCAATCGCGCTGTATACAGTAGATGAGGCTCGTCGTAAGGGTTAAATACAAGGATAGATAGCAATGACATTTACAAGATTTATCGTCTGTGGAGATTCTTACTCTGAAGGAATGTCAGATGAAATCATCAACGGTAAATACCGCGGGTGGGCTGATCGAGTTGCGGATCAGATGGCGAAAGCTAGCCCTGAATTCACCTACGTCAATTTGGCAGTGCGCGGAAAACTCATTCATCAAGTAGTTGAAGATCAAGTTCCGGTTGCGCTCACTTATGTAACCGGCAAAGAGACGCTCGTTTCGTTTCATGCTGGTGCCAATGATGCGCTCCGCCCCGGATATCAATCAGAAGTTGTGACCGAGTTATATAAGAGGACGGTGCGCACAATCGCACAGTCTGGTGCCACCATCATGCTCTTTACCGTTCTTGAAAGAACTGGCAACAAGGGCAAAGGTGCAGAAATTTGGGAGCGCAGATTCTCGGCATTTAATCGTGCAGTGCGCGAAGTCGGAAATGAAGTTGGTGCAATCGTTGTTGATGCCAATCAAGAACATTTCTTGAGTGATCGACGATTCCTTGCATTTGATCGCCTGCACTTAAATTCGATTGGTCATGATCGCTGCGCGCAGGCTGTGCAAGAAAAATTAGGATTGCCATTTGATCCAGCGTGGAGAACACCGCTTCCACCAGCCAAGAAAACTCCATGGGTTGTAGAAAAGGCAGTCACAGTTGCCTGGTTCTTTGTCTTTGCAATTCCTTGGATTATTAGAAGGATCCAAGGTAAATCTTCAGGAGATGGCAGAGATCCCAAGTATGCAACGCCCACGAAGTGGCCGATTGTTCGTTAACGATTACTCGTTAAATTGTGCGAACGCTCCAAGTGAAGCTGTAACTGCCGCCACGAAGTAAGTAATTGGCAAGTGTGTCAGGGCCACATGATGCAGTTCCGACACCGCGATGAGCGGCATCAATATGGACCACTGTTCTACCAGATTCTTTTAACTCAACATCGTGGGTGGCATCTGCTAGTTCAGCTGCGCTAAATGGATTCACTGAAATCTGGCGAGGCTTATCAACATCAACACGTATTCCATTACCTGCAGCATCAGTCAAGGTAAACCAACGAACACCGGCATGTCCGCCATTTTCTTGCGGGCGAACATACGGAACATATTGTTGATAGACAGTTGATTCCCATTTTCCAACGCGACCAATTTTGCGATCAGGTGCTGTTTCATGTGGCCCGATTCCAAAGTAGGTGTAATTGGAGAGCGCACCGTCGATATCAAATTCAATACCAACGCGAGCGATGTCATCCCAATTCTTGGGAGTCGTGATGGTCTCTTTGACTGAATAACCATCTGCAATTGGTGTAATAAGTTGTACTTGTTTTATTGTTGCACCGGTTGATGTTTTCCAAGTGCTCTGTAGTTTGTAAGAGCGAGCTGTTTCAGTAATTGTGCAATCGGTACGAGTTAGTTCGCGGACACCGTAGCTCTCCCATTTATCTGACATGTGGGCGATGCGATCGTTATCGGTGGGTGCGCGCCAGAGCGAAGGCTGCGGCGGATTGATTGCTCCTGGGATGTGAATCTCGCCAGCATCATTAATGGCGTTTTCAAAGAGTTCGCTGGTGCGCGCATTGGCGATTGATAATTTGCGAGAAGGAAGTGCAAACTGATTCCAGGCTACTTCATGGCCAGCTGGTGCCCAATCCGTGCGCTGTAAATTAAATGCGCTGATGGTGATGAAACGTTCGCCAGCGCCATCTGCTTTTGTTAGATGCTTTGAAGAAATTTTGATTTTCGTGCTCTTTTGAGCTGCAATCTTGGGAAGCTTGATGGTTCCGCTATCGACGACTTCACCATTTCGAGTGATGGTCCAAGAGCAGCCAAAATCGCTGAGATCTTTGAAGAATTGGCGATTTGTGACTGTGATTTGGCCAGTTGCCGGCTTTGTTGCTGTGAAGACAACGGGCGCTGCAATTGCTTTGAATTCATGCATCGCAGGCTTTGGTGTGCGATCAGGAAAAACCATTCCATCGCAGACAAAGTTTCCGTCATGGCGCACTTCACCAAAATCTCCACCGTAAGCAGAGCGCTTTGTGCCATCAGGAAGTGTTTGTTCAATACCGTGATCCCAGAATTCCCAAATAAATCCACCTTGCAATCCAGGCAGAGTATGAATCGCATCCCAATACTCTTTAAGAGTTCCATTGGAATTACCCATGGCATGCGAGTACTCGCACATAATCAAAGGGCGATCTTGTTTTCCAGATTTAGCGTGACTGACAATCGCTGCAATTGATGGATACATCGGGCAAATGACATCAGTGAGTTCATGTCCGCCGCGCCAATCACCATTGATGGCACCTTCGTAATGCAATGGACGTGATGAATCTAGGCTGCGCGCATATGCAGCTGCTGCTTGATGATTTGTTCCTGCACCTGATTCATTCCCAAGCGACCAGAAAATAACTGATGGATGGTGCATGTCTCGTTGCACCATACGACCCACGCGCTCAATGAAAGCTGATGCATAGCGCGGGTCATTACAAATTGAGTCGTAGAAAGCGTGTGCTTCGACATTTGCTTCATCGATAACATAGAAACCAAGCTCATCGCAGAGCTCGAGGAATGCGGCATCGTTGGGATAGTGCGAAGTGCGCACCGCGTTAAAGTTCCAACGCTTCATCTCGAGTAAGTCTTGGCGCATGTCATCACGTGTGAGAACACGACCAGTGTGGCGATTAAAGTCATGGCGATTAACGCCGTAGATATAGACGGCTTTTCCATTAACGAGTAGCTCTCTGCCCTTTACAACAACGCTACGAAAGCCAATCTTCTGTTGTGAAATCTCGATGACTTGGCCTTCAGGGTTTACGAGTTCGATATGAAGCGTGTAGAGATTGGGGGTTTCAGCGCTCCAGGAAGCAACTTTTGGAATCGTAGTTTCTAAGACAACATGGCCAGGCCAAGGAGATTGCAGCACTTTACGTGCTTCACGAATTGAATCGGGCATTGAACCATTCCAATATTCGCCGGCAAAATGTTTGCGGTTAGCCTCGCGTAGCTCAGCGGACATCTCGGTCCATGGTGGAACAACGTTTTTAATATAAGTCCCTGAAACATGCGCGCTCTTTACCTTGGGCAGTTCTTCAATAGATAAGCGGATGGAGTAACCATCAACATCTTTATTATTTATCGAGCCAATGACCGCATCAACTTTGAGGGTTCCGGTAGCGCCATCTGATTTAAGCCCAGCTGTAGTTGCGAATTTTTCAATAAAGACATGATCAGTTGCATAGATTTTTACTGACCGAGTAATACCTCCATGCCACCATTGATCTTGATCTTCGATATATGTGGCATCAGACCATTTAGTAACAGTGATACGTAAAGTATTGCGACCACCAGAAATAAATTGTGTGATATCAAATTCTGCAGCTAAACGTGAATCTTTGGTAAGCCCTACATCTTTTCCATTTACGTTAATGAGCGCTACAGACTCATAGCCTCCCAGATGCAAGACGATGCGCTTACCTTCCCACGATTGTGGTACTTGGAAATCTCTTTCGTACACACCAGTTGGATTTTCAGCGGGAACATCAGGAGCAACGTGATCCCATGGCATCTGGGTATTTGTATAAATGGGTTTATCAAAGAAGACATCGCTGGTTGGTTGCATCGTCCACAAACCAGGAACTGGAATTGATGTCCATTTATTGCGAGATTGATCAAGTGGTGAACGCAGCAACTGAAAGCGCCATGTGCCATCTAAAGAAATAGTTTCGAAGTGCTCAATGTTGAGCATCGCCAAACGGTTGATTGAGTTTGTTTCTGGACTCATCCAGTAGTTTGGCAACATGGCGTGAATCCTGCCATAATGTCGCCCGCAGTTCGCCTCCCTAGCTCAGTGGTAGAGCAGCGCACTTGTAATGCGCAGGTCATCCGTTCAATCCGGATGGGGGGCTCCAAAAATACTCCAGGCATCAGAACAGGAGTTTTACATGGCAGATAATTCATTTCCTCATGAAGCATTTGATGATTTGTTGGCTGCAAACGCTGAATATCAAAAGACTTTCAAATACTCGAATTTAACGGGCGAAGCACTCAAAGGGCTAGCAATTGTGACCTGCATGGATTCACGAATTAATCCACTTTCAGTAGTGGGAATGAAATCTGGTGATGTGAAGATTTTGCGAAACGCTGGTGCGCGCGTGACCGAAGACGTATTGCGTACATTGGTGTTGGCAACGTATCTGCTCAATGTCAATCGCATATTGGTGCTGCCCCATACCGATTGCAAAATGGCAGAGAATGATGAAGCAGATTTTCACCGAATTATCGATGAAAAATATGGAGTCAATACTTCAAGCCTAGAATTTCGTACGACAAAGGATCAGAGAGCAGCCCTTGCAAGTGATCTCAACCGAATTCGTTCCTATCCACTCTTACGTCAAGGAGTCTCTGTTGCAGGTGGAATCTATGATGTGAAAACTGGAGCTATCGAACCTTTTAAAGGTTAACTTCGCCACCTGATACTCCCAAAGTTTGCCAACCCTCAACCTATGGATACACAAACGGAAAGTCGCCCCTTATAGGATTGGCTAGTGAACAGGCCAGCAGTCATCATGATTACGAGCAATGGGGTGGGAGCTGGTCATCTCATTCGGGCAAGCGCAATTGCGAGACGCCTTAAGCCGCATGCTCGACCAATAATTCTTTCGATGGCTTATTCAGTTATTGAAGTTGCAAATGCACTTGGGATTGAATGTGAATATATTCCAGGACGCGACAAAGGTTTGATGAACCGGCGTAAATGGGATCGTTACTTAAGAGATCGACTGATTGCACTTATTGATGAAACCGGAGCCAAAGTAGTTACCTTTGATGGCGTTGTTCCTTATCCAGGAATCATGTCGGCGAAATTTAAACGTCTAGAAGTGAACTTTATGTGGATTCGACGCGGAATGTGGCAAAGAAAGCCTCAGGGACTAGCACTTTCAGTCCAATCTAAATTAATGGACTATGTAGTTGAACCTGGCGATGTTGCCCGCGAATATGACTTTGGTCCAACACGGGATCGAGATGAATCAATATTGACGAGTCCCGTTTCGCTTTACAACAAAGAATTTACAATGAGTAAAGAGAAGGCAAGAAAATTTTTGGGAATTCAATCTGATAAACCGGCAGCGCTCGTTCAAATTGGAATTGGTGAGAAAGACCAAGATGAAAGATTGCGCGCTGTACTCAGCGGACTCTCAAAGTGGGAAGACCTCCAAATCGTTATGACGAAAGAACCGATTGATGCAGATGGAAAGTCTCTACTCCCGCCAGGCGTGCAGGTAAAGGTTGTACGTCACTTCCCATTGGCAGATGTAATTCACGCATTTGATGCAACAGTGTGTGCAGCCGGATATAACTCGGTGCATGAAGTTATCCCAGCTGCAATTCCTACTCTGCTCATTAGCAATAATCGCGGTACTGATAACCAAGAGGCAAGGGCAAGGTGGTGTGCTGACAACGGCATGACTCTCTTTGCTTCAAATGACTCTTTGGAAAGCATTGAACGTGCAGCAGAGCAATTAAATGATGAAAAAGTGCGCCTCACATTAATAGAAAATTGCAAACGTTCCGGGCCATTCGATGGTGATCAGAAAATTGCTGAATTAGTCACCCAACTTTTAGATTCTGATCTCTCCTCGCTTTTTGCCAAGAGACTTCGCCAACAGAGGCTCATTGCACTCTCTAAAATTGAAATGGATCTTTCTCGATTAACACGGAAATTTCTCAATTGGGCGCTTCGCATTGCTGCCATCACATTTAGAACTATATTCCCGCACAAAAAGGATGGCTCTGAGCCAACCCCAGTATTTATTTCCTATAGTAAGAATGTAACCACATGCTCAAAGTGGATTCGTGGAAAAGCCAGATTTGAACATGTTCTTTTTGGTTCATCAGATCTGTATTTAGAAAAGCGCAAAATGATTGCCGCTCATGCATATGAAATAAAATCTGAAACTATTGAAACGCTCATTGAAAATTCACAATGAGAAATAGACTGGAGTCCATCAACAACTGGTGATTCGCACCTGAGCAATAAGCATTTCCTGACCTAGAAAATCATTCAGCTACTGGCGGATTTGTGCGCCGAATCGGCATCTTGGTAATGGGATAACTAAGGTCTTCTAGAAATTCAGTAATCATCAGGTTCACTAATCCTGGTTTTTCCTTCGGCAGAATATGTGAAGTTCCCGGAACAATGGCTAATTGACCAAGTGGCAGCGCTCTAAATAATTCAAGGGTGTGTTCGTGTTGGATGACGTCGTCATCTCCTGCCATCACGAGCACTGGGCATTGAATCTTTGCAATGTCTTCAATAGGTATATTCGGTTCACTCTTCCACATCTCGTGGAAATGAGCATGAATGCGATCGAGGGTTTCTGGAGTATCAGGTGAATATTCTGCATATTCGGCGCGGTCTTCATCCGAAATGGGGTTCATCTCAAAAGTGGGCACTGTTCCTTGCGGATGGAAATTAGCGGCAATCGAAACGAGTGATTTCACTAAATCCGGGCGAGTGATGGCAAGCATCAGACCAATGATTCCGCCGTCACTCCAACCAATAATGTGGGCAGGTTCTTTCACAACTTTTTCAAGATAGGCAATCGCTTCACGTAATTGAAATCTAAAGTTGATGCTCTCTTCGCGGTATGCAGTGTAACCATGTGAAGATCTGTCGTAGCCATACACATGAAAGCCTTCAAGTGAGGGAACGATTTGATCTGCCCAATGTGCAGTTTGGCTCAAGCCGCCATGCAATAGAACAACAGCTTCGCCATCGCCTTCCCATTCATAGGTATAGACCTTGTGGCCGTCTATCTCTTGATACTGCGGCATTACCGATAAACCTTTAGAGCGAATCCATAATGTGGCGATTGCCGCGATCAAAGGTGAGATAGTTCCAGGTCCAATCTGCCATGGTGCCGATCTTGTTGCGTCCACCTAAGAGATAGAACAAGTGCAACCAGAGCCAGGCATACCAAGCAGGAATTCCTGACATACGGAATTTACGAACTTCCACAACTGCTTTGTGGCGACCAATTGTTGCCATCGAACCTTTATCCAAATATTTAAATGGCTCAAGTGCTTGTCCGCCATGTGCGCGCAAGATTTGCTTTGCAACAAAGCGTCCTTGTTGCATGGCAACAGGCGCCACCATAGGTAAGAAGCGTCCTTGTTCATCTTTAGCGCCTGCGATATCGCCAATTGCCCACACATGCGGATAGTGATTAACTCGAAGAGATGCTTCAACATCAACTCGAGAACCAACAATGGGAAGATTTAAATCTAGCGCTGCTGGTTCGCCCTTGACGCCGGCTGCCCACACAGTAACTTCTGCAGGAATGGGATCGGCATCCTTCACAATGATTTTGCGAGATTGCACTTCACGCACGGAAGTATTGGTGCGCACGATGACGCCCAAATCTTGTAAATCTGCTTGAGCACGTGCCGATAATTTTTCGCTAAACATCGGCAGAATCCGCGGGCCTGCCTCTATGAGATAGATATCGATGTGCGATGCTGCATGTGCCATATCGTTCTTTAACGGGCCGCGCTTTAATTCTGCAAGCGCCCCTGCCATTTCAACACCAGTAGGTCCGCCACCAACAACGGCAATCGACAATCTAGTGTCATCTTCAAAGCGGCAGAGATCTTCAAAACGGCGCATCACAGCAGCGCGAATAGTGATTGCCTCATTCACGCTCTTCATGCCGAGTGCATATTCAGAGACTCCAGGAACACCAAAATCAGCAGTCGCAGAACCGAGTGCAACAACTAAGTGATCGAATTCCAAAACTTCAGATGAATCAAGTTTTACTGTTTTGTTTTTGTGATCCACTGAAATAGGTGAACCCATCCGAAATTTCGCGCCAGTTTTGCGAAGCGCTCCACGAATGGGATGGACGACGTGGTCTGCGGCAAGGCCGGCAGTAGATACTTGATAGAGCAGTGGTAAAAATGTTTGAAAGTTGTGGCGGTCAACCAAGGTGACATCGGCATCCTTGGCGAGTGCGCGGGCAGCGGTAAGCCCACCAAAACCAGCGCCCAGAATTACGACGCGTGGTTTTGCAGAATTTAAAGTAGAACTCGCCACTCGGTAAGTCTAGGCTCAGATGTATGGATATGCAGAATCAAGAGCGGCTCTATCTTGTCACTGGCGCATCAGGTTATGTGGGTGGCCGCTTAGTACGTGATTTGCTCAATGATCAAAAGCGAGTCCGTGTCTTTGTGCGCGATGCAAAGAAAATTACTGGCCAGAGTTGGTCGAAAGTCGTAGAAATAGTTGAAGGCAATGCCAGCAATGCTGCTGATTTAGAGCGTGCGCTCGCTGGAGTTCATACTGCGTATTACTTGTTGCACTCCATTAATGCTGCTGCTGATTTTGGAAATATCGAAGCTGAAATGGCGCGCGGGTTTGCACTCGCCTCAGAAAAAGCAGGTGTATCGCAGGTTGTGTATCTGGGTGGAATCGCCAACGATGAAAATCGCAGCCGCCACCTGACATCGCGTATGAATACCGGTGCGCAGCTTGCTTCAACATCTGTGCCAGTTCTTGAGTTACGTGCTGGAATCATTATTGGTTCTGGATCAGCCTCCTTTGAAATGTTGCGTCATTTAACGCATCGCTTGCCCATCATGACAACACCGAAGTGGGTTTCAAATCGCACCCAGCCCATTGCAATTCGCGACGTTCTGCATTACTTGCGCAGAGCCGCCAATTTAGCGCAGCCGCAAAATCGCATCTGCGATATTGGCGGACCCGAAGTTGTTACTTATGCCGCGATGATGCAGAAATTTGCATCACTCTCTGGACTTCGAAAGCGCGCCATCATTCAAGTGCCTGTTCTGACACCAAAACTTTCTAGTTTATGGATTGGTTTTGTCACACCTGTTCCCACTTCACTTGCTCGTCCACTTGTTGAATCACTGATAAGTGAAGTTGTTGCAGATCCCGCTAAGAGCATTCATGATGTAATTCCTGCACCGCAAGAAGGTTTGCTCACTGTTTCACAAGCGATTCAATTAGCGTTGACACGCACCGCTGAAAACCATGTTGATACTCGTTGGTCAGATGCAGCATTTCCAACAGCGCCTTGGCAGAAGGCGCAAGGAGATCCTGATTGGGCAGGTGAATTAACTCTGAAAGATCACCGCGAAATTACCACCGATGTTCCGATTGAAAACATTTGGAAACAGATCGAAGGAATTGGCGGCGAACACGGTTGGTTTGGTTCGGGTTGGCTCTGGTATCTGCGCGGCTTGCTTGATCGCATGGTGGGTGGAGTTGGATTACGTCGCGGCCGGCGTGATCCGCGCCATTTACGAATCGGTGACAGTTTAGATTTTTGGCGCGTTGAAAGTGTTGTGAAAGAAGAACATTTGCGTCTCTATGCCGAAATGATCCTGCCCGGAAAGGCGTGGCTTGAATTTAATCTCTCGCGCAAAGATGGCAAGACCGTTGTGCAGCAGGATGCGCTCTTTGAACCGCGTGGACTTGGTGGCCAGTTGTATTGGTACATCGTCTCGCCCTTCCACTTCTTTATCTTTCCTACGATGCTGCGCAATATCGTCAAAGCTGCGCGGCGAGAGAGCGCTGCCAAATCCCACACCTAACGCACCTTCCCCTTTAAGATGTGGCATATGTCAGCGCTTGAGAACACCGAGAGTCAGAGTTCTACTTTGACCGACCTCGAAGTTCGCATCCTCGAATTCGAACGTAATTGGTGGCGCTTTGCCGGTGCTAAAGAGACCGCCATTAAAGAACTTTTCGACCTCACCGCTCCGCGCTATTACCAACTCCTGAACGACCTCATCGATCGCGAAGATGCCCTGCTGGCTGCACCGATGCTGGTCAAACGCCTGCGCCGC
>Ga0214919_10006494_pt1 | contig 16076 bp, 12 predicted proteins | sample LL1503_MetaG_FD_177994 | JGI IMG/M metagenome (GOLD analysis project Ga0214919, IMG submission 177994) | Freshwater microbial communities from Lake Lanier, Atlanta, Georgia, United States - LL-1503 | ecosystem: Environmental > Aquatic > Freshwater > Lake | place: USA: Georgia | collected... | reverse complement strand
GTTGACCCAAAAGAGGCGCGCAGTGCGATGAGTGAAGAAGAGCTCCTTGATTTAGTTGCAGGACATGCCGCGCTATCGGCCGAGGAGCGCGACATAGTTGAAGAGGTATTTAATGCATCAGAGCGCCAAGTGCACGAAGTCATGGTTCCGCGCACTGAAGTTGATTTTATGGACGCATCCCTTTCAGTTGGAAAGGCGATTGAGTTAGCCGTCGATAAGGCCCACTCTCGCTATCCAGTTGTACGTGGTTCATCAGATGAGGTCGTTGGTTTTATTCACGTACGCGATTTGTTGGATACTTCTCTTGCAAGTAAGTCGACCAAGATTGTCGAACTAGTGCGCAGCATTATGTTTTTACCTGGCACTAAAGGTGTCTTACCTGCCTTGACTGAGATGCGTCTGCAGGGCCAACATGTAGCAATCGTTCTTGATGAATACGGTGGTACCGATGGCATCGTCACTCTCGAAGATTTAGTGGAGTGTTTAATCGGTGATATTCGCGATGAATACGATGAGGTTGAAAGTGATATTGCGGTGGAGGTGCGCACCGGTGATTTCGAGGTTGAAGGTCTGATCTCTATTGAAGAGCTCACAGAGCAGACAGATTTAGAGATCCCTGATGGCCCATATGAAACCGCGAGCGGCTTTGTGATGCATTATTTAGGTCGAATCCCACGCGAGCATGATGTTGTGAACCTCAATGGCCTTCGTATTACTGTGCTTTCTATGGAGGGTAAAAGAGCTGGCCGCTTACTTATTTCGAGAGCCTAAGTTCTGAAGTGGCTGATAGGTCGAGTCATTCACCAATTTCGCAGGTAGTCCCCCCAAAAGTGATGGGCTCACCCCTAAAATTTCCTAGTACCTGCATCGCCGAATATCTTGATCTGCTGCAAATTTGCCGGGAGAAAACGCAGTGTTCCCTCGTTGGAAATAAATACAATGGCAGACAAAAAAGCTCTCTGTCAGGTTTTAAGCAGACTCTTGTTTAGCTATTTCTGTTCGGCCAAGAAACCAGTGGCCTATGAATCCAGTGGCCAGAGCAACTGCAACTCCAAGGTTTGAGTATGCCCAAGCACCTTCTCTACCACCTAAGCCAATTGGCTCTAGCAAATAGCCCTGCCACGATAACCATGATGCAAAGCCGTTTGTTACTAGTCCCCAGCCTGCAACAGAGGCAGCCACCATTAGTGTCACTGACGACCAGTTGACTGATCCGTAACGGCCATTGGAGTCAAAGAGATCTGATTCATCGTAGCCACGTTTGCGCAAGAACAAATCTGCGATGAAAATGCCCGCCCATGCAGCGATTGGAACTCCAAGAGTGATCAGAAAACCTTGGAATGGGTAGAAGAAGTTTTCGGCAAACCACACCATGTAGATAGTGCCGAGAATCATGATGACACCATCGATGCCAACTGCCACTGCACGAGGGATCTTTATTCCAAGCGAGATAAGTGCAAGGCCAGAAGAGTAAATATCTAAAACTGTTCCGCCAACAAGGCCCAATATTGCTACCGCTGCGAAGAGCAGGAGATACCACGTTGGAAGAATCATTGTGAGTGCTCCGATTGGATCGCCAGAGATTGCATCATTGAGCTTTTTATCACTGCCGGCTAATAGAGCGCCATAGATAACAAGAATAATTGGTGCGATTGAAGCTCCAAGAACTGTCCAACCAACAACGCCGCGGCTAGAAACTTTTCGTGGAAGATAGCGCGAATAATCTGCTCCAGAATTCACCCAGCCCAAGCCAAATCCAGTCATACCAAAAATCAGCACCCCAATAAAAGCTTGAACATTTCCGTCAGGGTGGGCAGATACTGCGCTCCAACTAATCTCCTTAAAGGAGAGCAGTATGTAACCAATGGTCAAAACCGCAGTTGCAATGGTGATAATTTTTTGTAACTTCATAATGACGCTAAAGCCGAGTACTCCTGCACCCATAGTAAGTAATACGACAATTAAAAAGCCAACTAGCTTTGCGCTAGTTCCATGAATTCCGCCAATTCTTTCGAAAACTGTGGCAGTGGCAAGCGTTGCTAATGAGCAGAGAACGGTCTCCCAGCCTACGAGTGCAATATATGAAAGTGCGCCTGGCAGTTTATTTCCATTAATGCCAAATGCTGCACGAGAGAGCGTCATCGTAGGTGCAGAGCCGTGCTTACCAGCTAATGAGACCAAACCGACAAGTAAAAATGAGAATGCAGTACCTAAAATTGCGGCAAGAGATGCTTGCCAGAATGAGACTCCAAAACCCAGGAACCAGGATCCGTAGCTAACGCCGAGAACTGAGATATTTGCGGCACACCAAGGCCAAAATAAACTCCTTGGTTCCCCAGTTCGTTCGCTCTCTGCGATGACGTTAATGGCATTTGTTTCGACAACTAATCCGCCCAGACTTTGAGCCTCTGAATTCACTGTGAGCACCTCCTCGTTATAGAGATGCCACTCAACTTGTGACATCTTTCGAACTTCATCTGCCAGCATTAGGGTTAAGAATATCTCAATGTCACTTGCAATTGGCCTCTTTAACGCCGCAAATTGTGTGAGAATTAACCATGACCCAGAAGCGAGTTCTATCGGGAATTCAGCCCACGAGTGACTCATTTCATTTAGGCAATTATTTAGGCGCAGTTAAACAATGGGTAGAGCTTCAAGACGGACACGACGCGTTTTACTGCATCGTAGATCTTCATGCGTTAACTGGGGAAATTGAACCAGCACTTTTGCGTAAGCGGACCCTAGCTTCAGCTGCTCAGTTAATAGCACTAGGCATCTCCTCGAAAAAATCTACTCTTTTTGTCCAATCTCAGGTTCCACAACATAATCAACTCGGTTGGTTGATGGAGTGCATCGCCGGATTTGGCGAGGCAAGTCGTATGACACAGTTTAAAGATAAGTCTTCCAAGGCTGGAGCAGATTCGGCGCGCGTGGGTTTGTTCACATATCCCATGCTGCAAGCTGCAGATATCCTTTTGTATCAAGCACATTTGGTACCGGTTGGCGAAGATCAACGTCAGCACATCGAACTCACACGCGACTTAGCAGGAAGATTTAATACTCGCTTTGGAGAGACTTTTCGAGTTCCAGATAATTTTATTTTAAAGACCGCCGCCAAGATTCAAGATTTGCAAGATCCAGTGGCAAAGATGAGTAAGTCATCGGGTTCGGCGGCGGGCGTTTTAGAGATTATGGATACCCCGGAGGCGAATGCAAAGAAGATCAAGAGTGCCACTACTGATGCCGGGCGCGAGATTAAGTTTGATGAAAAAGAAAAACCGGGGATTAGTAACCTATTGACTATTCATTCAGCGCTTTCGGGAGTTGCAATTGAAAAGCTAGAGGTTGAGTTCGAAGGTAAAGGCTATGGAGATTTTAAGTCGGTAGTAGCTGATGTGGTAGTTGAGTATTTGCGGCCGATTCGTAGCGCTGCACTGGAGTTACTCGATGATGAGAAGAGCCTTATTGATATCTTGCATGTCGGAGGAGCCAAGGCTCGCGAGGTCGCATCAAGCACCCTTGATTTGGCATATAAAAACCTTGGAGTTGTGCGGTAGTTCTAACTTTAGAACTCTGCACTAAGGCTTGAGAGTTTGCAGAAACGTTACATCTCCATCATTTAAAACGCCGTTAATTGTTGAGTTTCTCCATGCGTAACTACTAGGCTGATACTACACATCAACCTTCCATCTGAGCCTTTTGGGCTTATGAGGAAGATCCCTTGGAGGAAAATTGAAGAATACATTTCGCCTAGTAGCTGCCCTCGCAGCCGCAACACTCATAGTGGGAGTTACCACCATGCCTGCAGCAACTGCTGCGACTAAGACAAAGGCTTGCTTAGCCCTTGATACTGGTGGCGTTGACGACAAGTCATTTAATGCCTCATCATGGGCCGGCGCTGTAAAAGTTAAGAGCGGTTCAACCTCTGTTGAGTACTTGCCAGCAGCATCAAGTGCTGACTTTGCTGGAAACATCAAGAAGTTTGTAGACAACAAGTGCACAATTATTATCGGAGTTGGTTTTGCTATCAGTGGTGCAATCATTGCATCTGCTAAGGCCAACCCAACAATTAGTTATGCAGTTGTCGATGATGGCGCATACGATTGCAACGCTGACTACTCTGTATGTAAGCCAGTTGCCAACGTCAAGGGTCTTACATTTGCAACACAAGAAGCAGCGTTCTTAGCTGGTTATGTTGCAGCTGGTTACTCAAAGACTGGAATCGTTGCAACATACGGTGGAGCCCCATATCCAACTGTTACTTGTTTCATGAGCGGTTACAAGCAGGGTGTTGACTATTTCAACACTGTCAAGAAGAAGTCAGTAAAGGTACTTGGTTGGGATGGCAAGAACGGTGAGTTCATCGGAGACTTCCAGAACACAACAAAGGCACTTGCAACTTCTAAGGCGTTCGAGCAAGCAGGCGCAGATGTAATCATGCCTGTAGCTGGAGGCCTTGCTGCACAGACAGCACAGAACTCAATGACTAGCAAGAAGTCAGTGACAATCTGGGTTGATACAGATGGTTTCGTCTCAGCTAACAACTACAAGTCAGTACTTCTAACATCAGTTATGAAAGGTCTCGGAGAGGCTGTAGCTTCGGTTATCACAGATGTCTCAAAAGGTAAGTTCACTAACACTTCATATGTTGGAACTCTTGCTAATAAGGGAACAAAGATAGCTACTTATCATGATCTAGCTAAGAAGGTTCCTGCAAAGATTCAAAACGAAGTTCGCGCAATTGCCGAAGACATCGTTGCAGGAAAGATTAAGGTCAAGCCATAATCTAGATTGCTCTATAAAGGGCGAGTGCGTCTTCGGACGCCTCGCCCTTTATCTTTGAAAGATTCTCTAAATAGAGGTAGATTGACGCTATGTCCCTTGAACTACGCGCAATAACTAAGCGTTTTGGTGGACTGGTAGCAAATGACGCAATCGACTTCGCGGTTGCTGATGGAGAAATTCACGCGATTCTTGGCGAAAATGGTGCTGGTAAATCAACGTTAATGAACATTGTCTATGGATTACTGCAACCAGATTCAGGAACTATTAGCGTCGATGGCAAAGAGCTTACAATTAACAGTCCACTTGACTCATTAGCTGCCGGCATTGGCATGGTGCACCAGCACTTCATGTTGATTCCTGTTTTTACGGTCGTGGAAAATATTGTGCTGGGTCATGAAAAGACTGGCTTACTAGGAAAACTCGATCTTGCAACTGCCCGCGAAGAGATTTTGCGGATTTCACGAGAGTTCAATTTTGACGTCGATCCAGATGCGATAGTCGAAGAACTACCCGTAGGAATTCAGCAGCGGGTCGAGATTATTCGTGCGCTTATTTATGACGCAAAAGTTCTAATTTTAGATGAACCCACAGCGGTTTTGACTCCTCAAGAAACTGATGAGCTGTTAAGTAACTTAAAGAAGTTACGCGAATCAGGAAGAGCGATTGTATTTATTAGCCATAAATTACGTGAAGTAAAGGCGATTGCTGACACAATAACGATTATTAGGCGGGGAAAAGTAGTCGGGACGGCATCGCCATTAGCTGAGCAAAGTGAGTTGGCATCGATGATGGTCGGTCGTGAAGTCGATCTTAAGGTCGACAAAGAGCCAGCAAAGTTGGGCTCAGAAGTCTTAAAAGTCCAGAACTTAACGATTCGGGATCACACTGGTCGTACATTAGTAAATAACATCTCCTTTCATGTTAATGCTGGTGAGATTTTGGCGATAGCAGGAGTGCAGGGTAATGGCCAAAGTGAAGTTGCCGAAGCCATGCTTGGCCTTCGTGAACATGTAGCAGGCTCTGTGCGAGTCGATGGGCAGGAGATTATCGGCAAAAAGGTCGTTGACTGTTTAGATTTGGGAATCGCGTATGTCCCTGAATCTCGCGAGCTCGATGGATTAATTTCAACGTTTTCTATCGCCGAGAATCTAATTTTAGATACACATATGAGCGCCCCATATTCAAAGTTCGGCAGATATTTTCCTGAAGCAGTCAAGAAAATAGCGCAGGAGCGAGTTGCTGAGTTTGATATTCGCACGCAATCAGTCTCAGATAAGGCCTCATCTCTATCTGGTGGAAATAAGCAGAAAGTAGTCTTGGCGCGCGAACTATCTCGGCCAGTTAAACTGGTTGTTGTATCTCAACCAACACGCGGATTAGATGTTGGTTCGATTGAGTTTGTGCATCAGCGATTAGTAGCCGAGCGCAATGATAGTAAGGCAGTTTTGCTTTTTAGTACCGAGCTCGATGAGGTTTACGCCTTAGCTGATCGAATTGCCATCATGTTTAAGGGTGAGATTATTGCAATCGCTGAACCAACAATTTCTCGTGAAGAGTTAGGTCTTTATATGGCTGGAATTTCTTCTCCTACAGAGGTAAGTGCATGAAGCTACAACAACTGGGCAGAAAAGCTATTTTGCCAGCAATCGCATTTGCGCTAGCACTTTTTGTAGGTGGTTTAGTCATTGGATTTACTGACTCACGGGTGCTTTCAAAGATTAGCTCCCCGATTGGTTTTATAAGAGTTTTTGCAAGCACCGTGGGGAATGCATACTTAGCTCTCTTTCAGGGAGCGATTTTCGATCCAAACTTAGCCGAAGGACATGGCCTCTTAACTGGCTTTTATCCTCTGTCCCAGACCGTGGTTAACGCAGCACCCTTAATGTTGTGCGGATTATCAGTTGCAATTGCATTTAAAGCTGGACTTTTCAATATCGGTGCACAAGGCCAGTTCATCCTTGGCGCAATTGGTGCTTCCTACGTTGGCTTCCACTATCAATTGCCAATCGTCGTGCACATTGTCGTTGCGATAGTTGCTGCGATTGTATTATCAGCGCTGTGGGGTGGCTTTGTAGGGTTATTAAAAGCTAAGACCGGTGCGCATGAGGTAATTGTCACCATTATGCTCAACTATATTGCTGCGAATTTTTTACTGTGGCTTCTTGGTACAACGGCTTTTTTAAGGCCTGGGAGATTAGACCCACTTGCGCCACCGATTAAAGAGTCTGCACGACTTTTACGTTTATTTGGTGACAACTACTCGGTAAATGTAGGTATTTTTATTTCGATTTTTGTCGCATTTCTCTTCTGGCTTCTAATCAACAGAAGTACATGGGGATTTAAAACTCGAGCAGTTGGAGCTAACTCATCAGCGGCAAGGACCGCTGGAATCTCAGTTCAAAAAATCACCATCGGAACAATGCTAATCGCAGGCGCATTATCTGGATTAGCTGGCGCAATTCATGTACTTGGTTTCCAGTATGAATTGACTTCCGATGTTGCAGGAAGTTTTGGCTTCGATGCCATTACTGTTGCACTTCTTGGCCGGGGAGGTCCAGTAGGAGTAGTCCTTGCGTCATTGCTTTTTGCAGGGCTACGTGTCGGAGGCACAACGATGCAGGCCAACGTTCAAGTACCAGTTGAGATCGTGTTGGTGATTCAAGCGTTAGTTGTGTTGTTCATAGCTGCCCCTGGATTGATTTCGCGATATTTAAAGATTAAAAACCTTGAAAGCGGTCAGGAAATGGCTTCGAAGGGTTGGAACGGTTAATGAAAAACAGTCAAGTTGTTTCCGCATTAACTAAAAAGCAAAGCCAAAACTTAAAAGTCATGGCCGTCTTAACAGTGATTTCCTTCGTGCTCTTTGCCTACCTTCCTGGAAAATCACAAGATGTCACCTTTAACTTCGTACTCGGTGATGAATGGATAGTCATTCATTCATGGGTAATTGGCTCAAAGATTGGTGCTTATAGTTTTAGCGCACTAGCCGCTATATTTTTTGGTATATCTTTTTTGCAAGTTCGCAAAGGAAAGAAACTAGGAGTTAGTGCATTGGTGTACTGCCTCAGTATTTTTTTCGCCTTTATGTGTTGGGCTGCAGCGGGCGCAGCAATTTCAGTAACTGGACTACTCCAAGGCGGACTTTTCCTAGCCATCCCACTCGTCTTTGGCTCACTATCAGGTCTCATCTGTGAGCGCTCTGGAGTCATTAACATCGCAATCGAAGGTCAGTTACTAGCTGGAGCATTTGCTGCAGGGGTCGTTGGCAGCCTCACTAAAAACGCTTGGGCAGGCTTATTTGTTGCACCATTGGCTGGTGCCCTGATCTCATTGCTATTGGCAACTTTTGCTATCAAGTATGCAGTGGATCAAGTGATTCTAGGATTTGTTATAAATGTGTTAGTCATCGGATTAACTAGCTTTGCAACGCAGCGGATTTTGACAACAGATGCGGCGAGATGGAACTCAGCACCAATATTTAGCACAATTCAAATTCCAGTTCTTTCAAAGATTCCATTAATTGGTCCGATATTTTTCTCTCAAACAATCATCGTTTACATGCTCTATGTCATCGTCGCAATCATTCAAGTCTCACTTTTCAAATCAAAGTGGGGTCTGCAAATGCGTGCAGTCGGAGAGCTCCCAGTTGCTGCAGAGAGCGTTGGCATCGATGTTAATAAAGTTCGCTTTCGTAATGTTTTGATTGCCGGACTTGTTGCTGGTCTTGGCGGTGCTTTCTTTACTGTTGGCTCATCTGGCGCTTTTAGCCGTCAAATGACTGCAGGAATGGGTTTCATTGCACTTGCTGCATTAATCTTTGGCAAGTGGACTCCACTTGGTGCAGTTGCAGCAGCTCTCTTGTTTGGTTTTGCAGATCAACTTCGAACCGTTCTTTCAATCACGGGTACTCCAATACCCAGCGAGTTTATGGTGATGGTTCCTTATATCGTCACGATTATTGCAGTCTCTGGCTTCGTCGGAAAGGTTCGGGCTCCTGCTAGTGATGGAGTTCCATACAAGCGGGGGGGATCGCACTAATGAATATCGACTGGGATTTACTTCGAATGCAAGCAACCGCTGTTATGAAAAAAGCTTATGTGCCTTATTCAAAGTTTCCAGTTGGTGTAGCGGCATTAGTCTCAGATGGTCGCATTATTACGGGATGCAACGTTGAGAACGCAAGCTATGGACTAACGCTATGCGCTGAGTGCGGTTTAGTCTCGCAGTTAGTTCAAACCGGTGGTGGACGCTTGGTGGCATTTGTCTGCGTTGATATCTCTGGAGATTACTTGATGCCATGTGGACGCTGTAGGCAACTTCTTCAAGAACACGGTGGCACACAACTGCAACTCATGACAGATGCCGGAGTAAAAACATTAGGAGATTTATTGCCATGGGCATTTGGGCCAGAAGAGATTGAAAAACGCCTTGATTGAGCAATTTGCAGCGGTAGAGATAATTGCGGCAAAGCGTGACTCGCTTCTTTTAACCGACCCTCAGATTGATTGGGTCGTTGATGCGTATACGCGTGGCGTTGTGGCCGATGAACAGATGTCGGCACTTGCAATGGCGATCTTGCTCAATGGAATGAACTCTCATGAAATTTCGCGGTGGACACAAGCGATGATCAATAGTGGTGAGCGGATGAACTGGGCGATGCTGGATCGACCAACTGTGGATAAGCATTCAACAGGTGGGGTCGGAGACAAGATAACGCTTCCACTTGCACCCCTGGTCGCTGCCTGCGGAGGTGCGGTTCCGCAGTTATCAGGGCGAGGTTTAGGACACACGGGTGGGACTCTGGATAAAATGGAGTCGATTAAAGGTTGGCGTGCCTCCCTAACTAACGATGAAATGCTCAAAGTCTTACAGGAAACCGGTGCAGTTATTTGTGCCGCAGGACCTGGACTAGCACCTGCTGATAAAAAACTCTATGCACTGCGCGATGTAACCTCAACGGTTGAAGCGATTCCACTCATTGCATCCTCGATTATGAGCAAGAAAATTGCCGAAGGAACCTCAGCTCTTGTGTTAGATGTTAAAACTGGCAGTGGCGCATTTATGAGCGACCTCAAAAAAGCCGGCGAACTAGCGCGAGTAATGGTGCAACTTGGGAAAGATGCTGGCGTAACAACTCGTGCCTTAGTAACTGCGATGGATGTACCTCTGGGACTAACCGCTGGAAATGCACTTGAGGTCGCTGAATCTATTGCAGTTTTAGCCGGTGGTGGTCCACCCGATATTGTTGAGCTGACATTAATTTTAGCAAGAGAGATGATTGATGCTGCAGGCATAAAGGGCAAAGATCCAGAGCTTGCATTAAAAGATGGATCGGCGATGGATCATTGGCGAAGAATGGTAATCGCACAAGGTGGCGATCCCGATGCAACTCTTCCCATTGCAAAAGATTCACATACTATTGTTGCCGCATCAACTGGAACCATCACAACAATGGATGCCATGAAGGTTGGTGTGAGCGCTTGGAGACTTGGGGCCGGGCGATCGAAGCAGGGAGAAAAAGTTCAAGCAGGCGCAGGCATCACTATGCATGCAAAGCCGGGCGATGTGATTAAGGCAGGAGAGCCACTCTTCACTCTCTTTACCGATGAAGCTCCACGTTTTGAGCGCGCGTTGCAATCCCTCGATGGTGCTGTCACAATCGTAGAAGGCGGAGTGGCGCAGCAACTTCCATTAGTTATAGAGCGGATTATTTAATGAGTGTGTTATTGAAAAAACCGACCGATGAACAAGTGAGTCGCCTCCCAAAGGTTCTCCTTCATGATCACTTGGATGGGGGGCTGCGTCCCCAGACAATAATCGATATCGCACAAGAGATTGGTTATACGAACCTGCCTACCCAGGATGCGGCTGCACTCGCCGAATGGTTCCGCGAATCCTGTGATTCAGGATCACTTGTCAGATACCTAGAGACTTTTTCACACACTATTGCTGTAATGCAACGTCATCAAGACATTGTTCGAGTTGCACATGAGTGCGCATTAGATTTAGCGCGCGATGGTGTTGTCTATGCCGAAGTTCGTGGCGCTCCCGAACTCTTCACGCAAGGCGGTTTATCAATGTCACAAGTCATTGAAGCCACACTTGAGGGATATAGATCTGGAGAGAAAGCGGCAAAGGATGAAGGCTTTACGATCCGTGTTGAATCTTTGCTGTGCGGAATGCGGCAAAATAAACTAAGCCAAGAGGTTGCCGAACTTGCAGTTAAGTTCGGCAATCAAGGAGTTGTTGGCTTTGACATTGCTGGCCCTGAAGATGGGTTTCCGCCAAGTGATCAGTTAAAGACTTTTGAATATCTACGACAAGAAGATGCACACTTCACTATCCATGCCGGAGAGGCTTATGGTTTGCCATCGATATGGGAGGCGATTCAATTGTGTGGTGCTGAGCGATTAGGTCATGGTGTTCGAATCATCGATGATATTGATTTTTCTGAGCCCAAGCCACGGTTAGGAAAGTTAGCATCGTACATTCGAGACCGCCGTATTCCACTAGAACTATGTCCAACATCTAATCTGCAGACTGGAGCAGCCAAGAGCTACAAAGAACACCCTCTCGGTGTTTTGGCCACACTTCGATTTAGGGTCACCCTCAATACGGATAACCGATTAATGAGCCAAACATCGATGTCACATGAGATGCGCGAAAGCGTCAAGGCCTTTGACTGGAGTTTTACTGACTTGCAACGAGTGACTATCAATGCGATGAAAAGTGCATTTATCTCTTACCCCGAGCGGCTGGTAATAATTGAAGAGATCATCAAGCCTGGATTTGCTGCAATCGCAGCCGAGTAAGGCTTTTTAAAGCCCTATCGGATGCCAGACAGTCTTATTTTCTAAAAATGCCAGAATCCGTCCTGGATCGGCCGATTTAAAACTATAGATGCGCTTTAAGTTTTCAGCCCCGGCGATACGAATGGCGCCATGTGATTTGGTAGCAAGACCTGAGATATCTAAGCCGTCGATATCCATATGTGATGCCATCCATGGCGCAATCTCATCTTTTTTACCGGTCAAGATATTGATAACACCGGCAGGAACATCGCTAGTGGCAATTACTTCGGCAAAGCTCATCGCAGAAAGTGGCGCCTTAGTGCTGGCCAAGACCACAACAGTATTTCCACCCACGATGATAGGTGCAATTGTATCGATTAAACCAAGTAGTGATGGAACTTCAGGTGCGATAGCTGCGATCACACCCATGCTCTCTGGCACTGTGAAGTTGTAATACGGACCTGCAACTGGATTAAGAGCTCCTGATAGCGATGAGAGTTTATCGCTCCAACCGGCATACCAAACTAAACGATCTACTGAATCTGTAACCTCTTTCTCAGCCTTTGACTTTGTAGCACCCGTGACTAAAACAATCTCATCTACAAACTGCGCACGACGTCCCTCTAACATCTCAGCGATGCGATAGAGAATCTGCCCCTTGTTATAGGCCGAAGCCTTGTTCCAACTAGATTGCGCTGCGCGGGCAGCGACAACGGCATCCTTTAAATCTTTGCGTGATGCCAAGCAAGGGTTGGCAATAAAAACACCTTTAGCGCTTTTAATCTCATAGGTGCGGCCAGATTCGGTACGGGGGAAAGCTCCATTAATAAATAACTTATATGTCTTCTTGACATCGATGCGATTACTCATGGCCGACTCCCTTCAAATAGGCACTTAAGCCATGTCGTCCGCCTTCGCGACCCCAACCAGACTCTTTGTAACCACCAAAAGGTGAAGTTGGATCAAACTTATTAAATGTGTTAGCCCAGATCACTCCAGCGCGAAGCTGTTGACTGGCCCAAAAAATCCGCGAGCCCTTCTCACTCCAGATACCGGCAGAGAGACCAAAGGGCGTGTTATTAGCCTTATCTATACCCTCTTGAGGGGTTCTAAATGTTAAGACGGAGAGCACTGGCCCAAAAATCTCTTCACGTGCGATGCGATGGGATTGTGTGATGCCGGTAAAGATAGTTGGCGCAAACCAAAAGCCCTTTGCAGGTAGTTCACAGGGTGCACTCCACCGCTGGGCGCCTTCGGCATCACCTGATGCAGATAGCTCGCGAATCTTAAGTAACTGCTCTTTGCTATTAATTGCACCTAAATCAGTGTTCTTATCCATAGGATCACCCATGCGAATTTTAGACATTCGCTTCTTTAACTTTTCTAGCACTTCCTCGGCGATATTTTCTTGCAGGATGAGACGCGATCCTGCGCAACAGACATGCCCCTGGTTAAAGAAGATTCCGTTAACGATGCCCTCGATCGCCTCATCGATCGCCGCATCTTCAAAGATGATGTTGGCAGCCTTGCCGCCAAGTTCCAGAGTCACGCTCTTGTGAGTTGGCGCAACTGCGCGGGCGATAATCTTTCCAACTTCAGTTGATCCAGTAAATGCAATCTTGTCGATGCCCGGGTGATTAACGATGAGAGCACCAGTTGATCCATCACCTGTAACGATATTAACAACACCGGCTGGAAGTTCGGCCTGTTGGCAGACTTCGGCAAATAAAAGTGCGGTAAGGGATGTGCTCTCGGCGGGCTTTAGAACTACGGTATTGCCTGCAGCAAGGGCAGGAGCGATTTTCCATGCCAACATCAGTAGCGGAAAGTTCCAGGGAATTATCTGACCTGCAACACCATGCGGCTTAGTCGATGTACCAAGACCCGCGAATTCGAGCTTGTCGGCCCACCCTGCGTGATAGAAAAAGTGCGCCGCTGCCAGTGGAATATCGACATCGCGTGATTCGCGGATTGGCTTGCCATTATCTAAAGTTTCAAGCACAGCAAACTCGCGTGCGCGCTCTTGCAGAATCCGTGCGATGCGAAATAGGTATTTACCGCGCTCTTTGCCACTCATCTTTGACCACGTAGTTGTATAGGCCTTGCGTGCAGCTTTCACTGCCGCATCAACTTCGGCCTTACCCGCCAATGCAATCTGACTTAAAACCTCTTCAGTTGCGGGGTTAATCGTTGGAAAGTGCTTACTTCCTGCAACAAACTTACCGCCGATAAAGTGGCCGTACTTAGGCTTAATCGAGGCAACGGCCCTTGATTCAGGTGCTGGTGCGTAGTCAAAGCTCACTGGGCTCCCCATCAATCAATCGTCACGTAGGCAGGACTAGCGTAGTAGCCATCATCGAGTTTCATGCGCTGCATTAATAAATCATTTAACAGGGCGCTAGCCCCGATACGAAAGAGAGATGGTGTGAGCCATTCTGGGCCGGCAATCTCATTAACTAGTACTAACTGCTTAATCGCATCCTTTGTATTTCTGATTCCACCAGCTGGCTTCACACCGATGCGGCTCTGTGTCATCTGGTAAAAATCACGTACTGCTTCTAGCATCACGAGGACCACAGGGGCTGTTGCAGCGGGTGCAACCTTACCCGTTGATGTCTTAATAAAATCGGCACCAGCGGCCATCGCCAGGAAGGAGGCCTTGCGAACATTGTCATATGTAACAAGTTCACCGGTTTCAAAGATAACTTTTAAATGCGCGCGCGTGCCGCAAAGCTCTCGGATCTGCACAATCTCATTGAATACACCGATGTAATCACCACTTAAAAAAGCACCACGGTCGATAACCATGTCGATCTCTGATGCTCCTGCATCGAGGGCATCACGTGTATCTTGAATCTTTACCGGCATCGATGCTCGGCCCGATGGAAATGCCGTTGATACGGCAGCGACGCCAACATGTGCGCCTCCTACTAAATCTAAGTGTTTGCGCGCAACGGCGACCATATCGTTATAGACACAGATGGCACCGACACTTGGTACCGATGAGTCAGTTGGATCTGGGCGCACAGCCTTAGTACATAAGGCCTGAACTTTCCCTGGAGTATCTGCACCTTCGAGCGTGGTTAAATCCACCATTGAAATCGCGGTATCAATCGCCCAGCGCTTTGATGTTGTCTTAATACTGCGCGTTGCCAACATTGCGGCACGTTCATCAGCGCCAACTTGGTCTACACCAGAAAGAGAGCCTAGATAGTTTTTAAGAGAGGCCTCTGAGCCATCGACTAAGCCATAAAAACTCACGATAGCAATTCCTTTAATGGGGCTCGTAATTGATTCAGAACAACTTGGGCTCGCACTGAATCTTTTTCAATAACCTCAATGTAACACTTCATCTTCGCTTCGGTTCCACTCGGGCGAATGATTATTCGGATTGTGCCACCTAACCAAATGCGCAGACCATCAGTCGGTGGTAAACCATCTGTAGGTTTCGATAAATCATCGATTGATGTAACTCGATGACCAGCGATCACTGCAGGAGAACTCTTACGTAGGCGGCCCATGATGGTACCGACTTGAGATTGATCGGTTAAGCGAATTGAAATCTGCTCAGTTGCATGAAAGCCATGTCGTAGCCAGATTTCGTCAAGCAAATCTAGAAGGGTCTTACCTTGGGCCGCTAAATCAGTAGCGATCTGAACCAGCTTAATGGCTGCAGAAATTCCATCCTTATCATTAACGGTGATGGCATCAACTGCATAGCCAATGGCCTCTTCATAAGCGAATGTAAGTCCATCAATCTTTGCCAGCCATTTAAAGCCGGTAAGTGTCTGCCTAAACTCTAAGTTGTAGTGCTTAGCTATCTTGCTCAGAATCGTTGAGGAGACTATTGAATTAGCTAAGATTCCATTTTTGCTCTGGCGTGCAATGATTTCACCGAAGATGGCACCTAACTCATCCCCGCGTAACATTCGCCAACCAGTAACTGGATCATTGATGGCAGCTGCACATCTATCGGCATCGGGATCGTTAGCGATAACTAAATCTGCATCACATGCCCGCGCTGTTTCTAAGGCTAAATCAATTGCACCTGGCTCTTCAGGGTTAGGAAATGCCACAGTTGGGAAATCTGGGTCGGGATATGCCTGCGCATCAACCAGAATTGGTGGAGGCAAACCTGCTTTCTGAAAGACCTGAAGAAGTGTCTCGGTACCAACACCATGCATCGCAGTGTAAACAACCTTCAAATTACCTGGCTTCTTAGCAATCGCGGCGGTAATACTTACATATTTTCTAATGATCTCTTCATCAACGATGCTCCATTCGGTGCCACAGGGTTGACTAGAAAGAGTTGTTATTGCATCGATATGTGCGGCGATAGATTCATCGGTAGGTGAAACAATTTGTGATCCTCGGTAGTGGATTCCATCGACTGTGCCGCCCAAATAAACTTTGTAGCCATTATCTTGCGGTGGGTTATGGCTGGCTGTAACCATGATCCCAACATCACATTTCAATTCATTAGTTGCAAAAGCTAAGACC
>Ga0214919_10006493_pt1 | contig 16079 bp, 13 predicted proteins | sample LL1503_MetaG_FD_177994 | JGI IMG/M metagenome (GOLD analysis project Ga0214919, IMG submission 177994) | Freshwater microbial communities from Lake Lanier, Atlanta, Georgia, United States - LL-1503 | ecosystem: Environmental > Aquatic > Freshwater > Lake | place: USA: Georgia | collected... | reverse complement strand
CGCCTCTGTGTCTCCACGTTGACGACTCATTTCCTCCAGAAACTTCGGTTTCTCATCTCCCTCTTTTACCCATTCAAGGCGGAGAAGTTCATACCATGCTGCGGACTTCTCGGGGTAAATAACCTGTTTAGCAGGGCCGCCAGGTACATTAATAATAATAGGTTTGTCAAGCGTCGCAAGGCGTGGAACATCTTTTTCTAATAGTTGACGACGACGTTCTCCATATCTCAAAAGCTCTTCAATGAGTCGAAGCAAAAGCACCCTGGGCGCACTCACTTTTTTAGGATCTTCACCAAGCTCCGTCTCAGTTGGCACATGCAGGAGACATTTACCATCTGCTTCTTCATCTGCTTCTTCCTCTGCTTCTGCGTCTTTTGACCCCTGTTTCCATACGCAGCGGCCATTACACTGTTCCCGCCCCTTTACAGTACAATCTATGCGAAGCAAGGATGTATTCGCCTCCCTATCAGAATCCTCATCGGCAAAATCGGTTGTAATCCATTTTTCAACTTCTCGTCCCAGAAGAATTTCCATACGCTTACGTTTTTCAAATAGAGGAAGCCTTGAAGAAAATATTACTTTTTCAAGGGTCTTTCGTATTTCCCCACCATCTTCTTGTGACGCAATCCAGTTGGAAAATGTTAACCGAAGATGTTCAAAGATTTCTTGAAAATCCACGACACTCATCCGCTGTTTATCATTTGGCAGTTCTGAACTACCATCCTCTAGACAAATCTCATGATTCTTACTCCATTCCATCTCTTTTACATATCGAGTCTGCTTGAGAGCGATTCCACTACTTAATGCGTCGGCCGCTGCTTGGGTCGAAGGTGGCGAGACAGGGACATATAGCCGATTTTTAAGCTGTATTGCTTCGATTTGGTCGGATTGCTCGGATTTAATAATGATAGTTGGTACAAATCCTGGATAATAAGAAAAACGTGGTGTAATATACAGCATATAAAACCTCTGAACTATATCAATCGGCGCAGGTGTAAATGAGGGATCTTCCCAATCCATATAGAGGCGAGGTCCCATTATAAGTGTGCCATCATCGATTACAGGCAGCGCAATCAGGTGACCTGCTTGCCCTGATTTTTCACGAAATACAATTGCGCCAATATGATTATATGCATCACGAATAAGCCCATCCAATACAACATTCGCATCACTTTTTAAAACTGTTAATGCGAGACTAGCTGGTATCATTGCGTATGGATTTATTTTGCTTTGAGATGTATATACAGATCTACCAGAAGAACTACATTGCGTCATAAATTCTTGTAGGCGCTTCCCCACGATTTCTGGCCATCCTTCCTTAGCAGAATACTGGAACACAAGGGTCCTGCTTAAACTCGCTGTTTCTCTTCTAACTGCGGCATCACTGTGATCAACGAAAAAAATGGGCTCCCAGATTCCTGACCAGTGATGAAGAATAAATCCGACATCATTCTTTGCCATTATTTCGGTATTAAACCCATATGGGGGGCATCGAACGGATACTTCGCCACTCTTCAAAATATCAAGGATAATAAATGTTATTCCAACAGTGTATGCAGGATTTCGCAGATTTTTAAACTGTGCCAATAAAAGCGCAAAATGTCTATATTCTTTCTTCTGCGTATCAGATATCAACCATTCTCGAAACGCATGATAACTCATATAAGCTCTCATAAGAGCCTCTTCATTTTCCTGATGCATCACAACATCAAAATCTGCTGCCCAGCGTCGAAGTTCTTCGACCTTTGGGCGACGATCCGATGGATCATAGAATTCTATAAGTAAGTTTCCGTAGTTTAACGCGAGAAACTCGCGAGGCTGAACAAATAGTAAAATATGCTCTTTCATTTCTGTAGAACTATTCTTTAAATAAAAGGGGGCTATTGCGGCAAGAAAACTATCACTCTGATACCGATGTCTGTTTTCAACTGCTACACGCAGAAATCCCCTACCACCTGGCTGGATTTTCTGCGGGTTCGATGTACGACTCACAATTTCAGTCGGCTTCTGGTCAAAATAATCATTTAGAACCGCAGGCAAGAGTCCAATCTGCGTCTCGTATTTACTTTTCAGATATTTTTCCCATTCTGCCTGGAATTCTGCCTCACTCTTTGCTTTTCTGCGGAGTTCTTCTTTCTTTTTTGCGGCTTTTTCTTCGCCCGCTGGACCAAGCTCTGCTACATCTAAAGGTAGTTTCTCCGCACCCACAATATATTGTGCTGCTGCCTCATCTAGTACTGTAGAATAATCTGTCAGGGTTTGTTGCTGTTGCGGTTGTTGTTGCTGTTGCGGCTGTAGCCTATCATCATCTTCTAAAAGGTCCGCAGCCGCCGCTGTTGTGGGACGAATATTTTGTCTACCCCATTCCTTATATTTATGAAACGCAGGATTCGTGTGAAAGTTTATCGGAACATCTTCTGTAAAACAGCAGGGCAAATAAAACCCTTCTGGATGCGGCGTTTTCTTTAAAAATCCAATGAAGAGATGACGTTTATCAGCAGTAGGAGGTTTAATCACACGCTCCAAAATCGTCTCATTTGCGCCAGGATACTTTCTATTCTTAATAAGAGTTCCCCTGCAGAAAGGGCATTGCCCAGGCAGCTTGGCCGCTCCTTTTGGCCGTCGCATCTTACTGCCTCGAAGGTCCTTTTCTAAGATAAGCATTTCATCTCGAGTACAGAAATATTTGGAACACAGATAATAGTTTTGTCTGTCAGGGCTGGATCCGTATTTCAGGACGGTGAAATAATCGACCTCTGGTACCCCTGGAAGAGTCTGTGGCTCGCCAGGCTGTAGGGGATACACTTGAAACGAGATTTTATCCGCAGCATATTCTTCTTGCAGTTCCTGGAACTTCTCTTCTGAGAGAACCGCCGGCTGACGGCCATAGGTCGGCTGACATTGACTCACATATCTTTTTAATGCGGGATTTGATTTGGTATAATCAAATAGGCGAGAATCAGCATCCTTCAGCTTTTTCAAAAAGAAGTTCGCAATGTCTGTCTCTGAAGTCGCACCCGTGTTATTATTTACTGCGCCCATTTGCTGTGTGAGAGAAGTCTCCGCAAGCTCGTCTTTTGGCTGGACCTGACCTTGAGCAATTTCTTTACGAATATCAGTCGTTGGCGCCACTTTAAGAGATCTATCCTGGTCAAATGGTGCTTCAGGTCGGGCCTCGCCCTCTATTTTCGCAGCAGCCACTACTTCCCCTTTGTACGCATCTTCTTGAACAAGTTCCTCCTCATCTTTGGCAAATGTCCAATCAAAATCATCAAATTTCTCCTCTAAATCTTCTTCGTCACCTGTCTCGACAGGGAGTTGCGCAACTTCTGCTTCTGCTTCTGCTTCTGCTTCTGGCTCTACTTCTACTTCAACAGCAGGAGCAACCGTTTCTGCGTCAACCGCAGCCTCCGCTGTCAAGAGCTCCTTTACTGCCTTCACCCCCACCTGTAGAGTTTCCGAATCAGCGCTTATTAAAATCGATAACGCCGTCACGATTCGGCGCAGATTCTCTAAAGAGTTCACATTGTAGAGATGAAAGGTGTAAAAAGGGTGTTGTGCGAAAATGGCTACATCAATACCTGGATTATTCTGCTTCATATATTCTTTCATTTCAGGGACAACCAGGGATACTTCACCCTGGTTGCGAAGCTTTAATGATACCTGCTTTCGTGCCTCCTCCAAATCAATTTGAAACTCTTCTGCGACCAGATTAATGAGGTCCCCCACGCCTCCCTCACCTCGCATAACCTTTCTGTTAATCACTTGGGTGAGAAATGTCTGAATACGGTCTTCTCTCGCAAAGTTACTAACCAATTTAAACCGCAACATTGCAAGAGGTTTTTCCCCAGACAATGGCGCAATCTCTTGGAACATTGCAGAAAAGATAGGAAGGCGTTCATGAAGAATGCGAGGAGTGATGATTGCATCGGCGCCCTTTCTCGCACGAAGCCCAAGAACAAAAATCCCCTTTCCCAGCTCAGGAACTTCCTTAATATAGGGGAGATTCTGAAGCCCCTCCACAATCTGCTCGCCCAGAGAATACAGATCATTTCTCGGCTCCATCTTTTTCATCCCCCTCGGTGGCTCCACAATACAATCCGCAGTCCCATCATTGAATAAACGCAGTGTCGAATAAATCGGCGGCACATTCATGAGACCCTTTCGCAACATTATCTTCGCAAATGCAAAATCCTGCTCTGGCGTTGGACTGCGGTCCTGGGACCACTGCACAAGCAGTTTAGGGTCCTGAATATCAGGTGTTTTCCCGTCACTCAGATACACTTTACTGAGCCCCGCACCTTCGGTGGGCATGAGACGAATAAATGGGCGCCGTTCATTTACTACTGCGTCATAAAACTGTGATTCAATGCCCTGAATATTTTTCTTCGTATCCCAGACTAACTGTAGATACTTTATTCCCGCCATCGTAAGAGAAATCAGCGGCACATGCGACTCCAACACAGATTCAATCTTCACCATGAACTGCTGCCGCCGCAAGAACACCATTGCTTGCCGTTCTGCAGCTGCGCGCAGCGCCGCTGAAGGGACCGCCTCCGATGCTACCGACAAATGCGGAAACATGGGGTATAAGCGACCATTCCATTCCTTCTCACTGGGTGGTTTGGCACCAGGAAGAAGGCGGAGAAGGTCCGTATACAAATACGCATGAATGCTGGGGATTCCTCGTGTAACTCCCTTCTTAAAACAGGCGTCCTCGATTGTCATTCGTTCACGATCCACAGGAGATACAAGTTTTCTGTCACCGCCGGAGTCCACGAAGCGTGCATCAGCGGGTATAACTCCTGAGGCGACCCTATAGGGATTGCTGATACGAAGGGGCTTATCAGCGGTTATTCCAGGAAAGTTCCAGGAAAAATCCAAGGGAGCCGTGGCCCCCGCAGTATACTCAATGATTTTTCCATTAGCACCGGGTGTCTCCCCGTGTAAACATAAATAGATATATTCTGGAACGGTTGGGGAAATCCTTTTAAGTTCCAGGCAGAGGGCCAGTTTAATATCCTTCAGTGTCATGAAAGGGAACATATTTATAAGGCGAATAGGCTGGGGTTCAACGCCTTGCGCCGTATGAACAAGGATTTCAAGTTCTCCAGACGGCATTGAATCACGAAAGGAGGCCAGGGGTGCTGGATGGAAAATTTCATGTATAAAATCTGGTATTTCATCTAGATTCGTAGTATTAGCTGCTGCTGATTCTTCGGCGGCAGCCATCTCTACCGTGTTGTGCTAAAAATATACAAGTTACGCCTCAGAGGAGTTATTGGGAGAAATCTGTTCCGTCCTTACTGGGATCATAGGAGGGTTGGTCGGTGATTTTCATTCCACAATAGGAGACCGGATGCGCGCGAAAATCCTTGTGACTGTACACGCCGATTTTTTCGGCTTCCTGAAGAAGCCACGCAAAGTTGTTCCAGAAATCAGGGCCGTGCCCAATGGTCTTTGTTATCATGTGGCCCATTTCATGGATGGCTACAAAGGTTATAATATCTTCATTCACAAGAGATTCATCTCCGCCCTCCCTTTGTCGGAGGCAAAAATGCACTTCTTCGCCTTTGTTTACACTGTAGGATGTGTGTTCTGCATCTGGCGTGGCTTCTTTGAAGCGATTGGGGTTTGCCTCGAAGTTTCTCGTGAGTTGCTGGACCTGCGCCTTATCCGGTACAGTAGATTCTAGATGAAGTTTCAATTTATTCATCTTTAGTCGGACTTTTGCCATTGTATCGGCAGCATTCTGCTTATCAGGCATATCCCGTACAGTATAGAGTTCACCGTCAACGGAACTTTTCACCTGTATTAATGGATATTGAGAACTACTAAGCCCTATATAGCTCAGCGCATACGATAAATTTGCGGTGATATCACCCATTCTGAAGTACACAAAGGTTATCTGTAAAAGGGGTTTTCCTTGAATACGACATATAGATGTTATCCAATAGTTGAATAACATCTATGTGGTCTAGATGTGTGCGTGCGTGCGTGCGTATACTTAAGAAATCTCTAGCGCACGGCGATTCACATCGGGCTCAATTGTAGGCACATTAAAGACCGTCACGGGCACCTGAGGATTGGGGGGCTCGGAGCGCAGCTGATAGTTCGCATTGCGTAAACTCTGCCCCACCGTGTTGACACCAATCAGTGCACCAGCGGACAGAAAGTTCTTCCCCTTCAGGGAACCAGTGCCCATAGGGTTCTGCTGCGCCCAGACGGAGTTAGCATCTTTGGGCAGCAGCTCGGAGGGGGTCAGCTGATCCCGGGGGTAGCATCCAGCAGGCTGTTCGGCGCTACCAAAGTTAGAGGGGCCGGCCGAGGGCGTAGGAACGGCCTCCGTCGCAGTCATGACTGCCTGGCGATTCACTGCGCCATTTGCCGAGTTACCCCCAGCAGGTGCGGAATAGTTCGATGCGGCCGATAACGTTGCCTGAAATCCCTCATTGGACTTGAACAGATTGGGCTGTAAATAGGTCAGGCTTACTACAACAACAGCGAACAGGGCCAGTGCGCCAAGGGCTTGCGTATTTACAGAAGCAACCATGCTTTGTTTCTGGTATAGACCAAGCCTATATTTTTCTGGAACTATTCTATTTTCCTTTTTAGGATTCTTCTTCCGAAGACAGCTCGGAATCTGCATCGTTCAGCCCATCAAAATGACCGTACCTTCTATAGTATTTTTCAATCATATGCTCTAAATGTAGTTTAGCGTAGCCACACCGTATCCGGGCTTGACGAATTTTCCGCCGTGTCCGTTTCTGAGCAGATTCGGGCGATAACATTCTTGTTGGAGGTTCATTCATTGAAATATTCTCTATATCTGTCTCTTGAATCTGAGTACCGGGAGATGGAAGAAGCACGGGTTCAAAGCCGCTAAGCAGCCAGTGAATTTCATAGCGGGTCGGATAAAATAAAATGCGTACCGGAATCCATGACACTCCTTTAATGCGTTTTCCCTCTACTTCATGTTCTCCCGTAGAGTATCTATGAGCCAGCCGCCCTAAAAATAGCTCCTTGTCCAATGGCTTTGAGAAGTATGATGACGCTTTATATAGGAAGTTGTTAATGAATGTGTCGAGTTTATATGCCATGTCACCCGTAAAAGAGATCCCACTGATATCACCACCTTCGCATGTAAATACCGGGGGCGAATTAATCAATAGTTCGTAATACTTATTTACCGAATCATGCGTTGGTTTTGCAACTGTGAATTCCATGTATGCGGCTCTTTCTGCGGTATATCTTTATAAGAGTATGATAGAAATGCCGAAAGAAACGCCCGGAAAGAATATAACCTTGACGAACACATTCATCAACCGAGTCATTCAGTATATAGGGAAAGAGGAGATCCGTAAGCGGCTACACGATGATATCGTAGACCCGCTCATGGATCATATAATGAAGCGGGTTTTCCCCTATATTATTTTGACCTGCGTATTATTTATTCTTCTGCTACTCGTTGTCTTATTGACGCTGGGAATCACCGTATTTCATCTTCGTAACCCTGTCGGGGTGATACCCCCTTCGTAGAGTTAAACCGGATTATTTTCTTCATAGAAGAACACATGGAACTCGTTCCTGCGCCTGCGCCTTCTCTCGACCCGGAAGCTATTGGAAAACTTGTTAGATATTGGGTGTATTATGATAATAAGATTAAGGAGCTAAATGATGAGAATCGAAAGTTGCGCTCGACAAAGGATGCATATGAGCAACAGGTGCTACAACATCTGAAGGCATCAAATATGGTAAATCCGGTAATTCAAATCGGAGGTGGGCGGATTGTTGTTGGGGAAGATAAGAACCAGCAGCCTCTTTCATATACGATGCTTGAAACCACTTTGACGAAATATTATGGACTTAAACCCGGGGCTAAAAATGAGACCAAGGATATCTTGGCATTTATTCGGGCGCAGCGAACCGTTCAGTCAACACCTTGCTTAAAACGGGTTACTAATCCAAGCTCTAGGAGCACGAGCAGAAGCGCTAGCACAACCAGAAGCGGTAATAGAGGTAATGTTCCCGATACTGACGGTAAGAGGACATAAAGATTGCTCGATATGTGTATGTAGGAACTATACACCCCTATTTTGTATCATAGATATGAACTCTGAAGACTGGTTGAATGAAATGATATGGTGCGGATTTTCGGACTATATTACCCGTAGAGCAATTATTTGGCGATTTGCTAAATATGGTTTGGTGCCTTTTTTGAATGCGCGCGGATACGCTCTACACGTCAGTACAAAGGAAATATCATCTGGAATAGCGTCACTACTTTTTCATAATCGAGGACATACCTTGATGCCGCCAGTATTAACCAATAGGCAAGATGATTATAGTGTTGAACATAAACAGCACTATAATCATGTAATAGACCCCGCTCAATGGGGCACTTTATGGGATGCATGGTCTTATTGGGAGGATATTTCTCTGGAATGGGGGTGTGGATTCTATCGGCGACTTGATATTCAAGAGTATTGTTGGTCGCAGATTGATCTTGCCAGTTCAAAGCAGACACATATTGTAGAAGAGTTTATGGAGGGGGGAGAGGTACACATGCATGTTTTGCACAATAGAGAAGAGTATGATGAGTATTAAGAGCTAATCCATTTAGTCTCATTAAATGGCTTTACAAAGAGGGAATCGGCCTCATCTTTGTATTCAGCCATTAACTCGTCGACTTTCAATGTCGCAGGTGTCTTTGGTGCCTTTCCTTCAGCCATTAACATTGCTTCATCGTGTGCGGTTTGCGTTGGCTTATTGCCATAGCAGTTTACGCCATATTTGAATTCGGGGTTATCAAAATACCCCCCATTTAGACCAACTGTGCCGCATACATTTCTCTGATCAGCAGGACCCATCTGTAGTTTATCGTAGGTCTGCTTCTGGGTAGGATATACGGCCATCTGTCCCTTTACCCATCCATAGTTACACCAATCTGCACCATTCTCCCAGGCATCTTTTACCTGCTCGTATGTTGCAAGTTCTGCGCCCAATGCATTACAAAGGGGCTCCGCGTCATAATATGTGAATTTATTCTGTGCTACATTGAATACCTCGTTTCCACTGGAAGGCAGCACCTTTTCAATAATGCTTTGCTGAGAGGGATGAGGAATTGTCGCTTCTTTAGGAGTCACTGTTTGAGGAGCCTGCGGATGAACTGTTACGGGAGGGGCTGAAGGGGGTGCAATGGCTGCGGTGACATCGGGTGGTACAGACATATTTAAGACACGCCGAACATTACTTTCAACATATTGATATCCAAGTTTTATCTGCTCAGTAAAGACTGAAAATAATATCACAAATGTTAGAACAAGTCCTATAAATATATACAGGCCATAGGATCCGGCGCCAGCTGCGTTTGCTGCGTTTGCGCTAGCATTTTTGGAGGAGTTCCCAAAGAGATTAAATCCTGAGTTATTCGCGGGCTTGTTAGCGTTCGCGGGTGCGGGCGCGGGTGCATTCGCAGGCTTGTTCGCATTCGCAGGCTTGTTTGAAGAGTTCCCAAAGAGACTAAATCCTGAGTTATTCGCGGGCTTATTTGCATTCGCGGGCGCATTCGCGGGCTTACTAGCATTTGTCGCAGGCAATATATTGTTTAAAAAAGGAACATTCTGCACTACATTATTGGCGGCTGTTGTGACAGAATTAAACATGTTTGATGCGGCATTTGTTACAGCATTCACCGTACCTGCTGCGGCATTTGTTACAGCATTCACAGTACCTGCTGCGGCATTCGTCACAGCATTAACAACTGTGTTTGCTGCTCCCGAAGAATCTGCGGACGACATCTCTCTACCGTAAAGTACTAAAATAAGGTACTCCCTTCAAAAAGGGAGTACCTTATTTTAGAACATTTACTGCATTTCCGAAAATCTTTATTTAAGAAACCAGGGGCTCTTAAATTGGCACTTGACGGTACCGTCATATATCAATTATTATCTGAAACAATATCTGGAATCTGTTTTTGAATATGTTCTAAAAAGGGCGCAACGCCAACATCCCAATGAATACCATCCGGGGCCCGATTTGGATATGCTACGCCGAACCCCCATGCGGGAAGTTCTTTGAGCTTACCTGTGTTTTCATTATATTCTGTTGAATTGATTTCAGTGCCATTTAGATATAGTTTAATACTTCTTCGAGAAAATCCCATCGCATACACGACCCATCGAGCTTCACGGGAGGTCCGTATTAAACTTGCCGTATCTTTTGTTGAAACAAGGGTAACCGGAATTTTTCCTGAAACGATATCATCCGCAATGACAGCAGCTTCCCCTTTTATACCATCATAATCACCATTTCTATCCCAATAAAATGGCTCTGTAGAGTTATAGTACGCAGTTATATGCGCAGATAATGCTGCTAAGTTCCTAATAACTAGTGCGCCACTGTGCATTGTCCCAAAAACAATCACCATATCATTCGGCTTAATATAGCTTTTGAGACGATGTGAGTCGAGGGCGACATCCAGAGGAATCGATGGGATTGCTAGATTCATTGTCTTGGGCTCTCCGCCCGGGGCAAGAATAAGCTGTTTTGCGCAAATAGTTTGTATAACATCCCCTATAGCCACTTCAACACTCCATTCATTCACATCTTGTCTGTAGCTTGCAGAAGTTACGACGCCTTGTATCTGTTTAGTCTTTTTTAGAGCCCCTTCCGCAAGAGTTCGTATTAGATGAGCAATGTCTATAAGGGGAGTACAGGACTCTGGATCAATTGAAGAAATCACACGAAGGGACGCGCAGCATTTCTGCAATGAATTAATAGCCTTTGACCATGGTGTATTTGAGAGGACTGACGTCCATTTTCTTGCGAGATCCCCGCCGTCAAAAAAAGGGTCTATGATAGTGATTTGTGATAAGTCTGCGCCAGCCTCTTGAAGTAATAATATTGTGAGAAGACCGGTTATTCCAGCTCCAATGATACACGTTGTTTTCATATCTACCGTTATGTCACTAAAATAGTAACATAATGTTGATATTGATGTGGGGTTTGTTTAAGTCTGCGACTTAAGCCGAGTCCTAAGCTCCCATCGGGGGCGTTGGACAAGGCTTTTAAGCCGAGTCCTCCGGTGTTGTGCGATTTCCGCCACGCTCAGCGATATACTGTCGCTGATTAGGTGTCGTGCAGACGCATCCACCGCCGCAGCTAAAGCTCGCACCGCAGCACTCGGGCTTGCACTGGTTGTTCTTAAACATAAAGAGCTCATCATCACCAGGCACAAATTCCGCGCCGGTAAGGGGTTCATTTGGCGCAGTATATCTCCAGGAAGAAACAGAGTTGCCCGTAGATAGTTTTACACCATCATACTGCCCAATGGGTTGATACACATCTTTTGCGCCCCCCGCATTGCTGACATTATAGGATGAGAAGCCCTCTGTTGCCGGCGTATTAACCATCGCATTACGATTGACAGCATTGTTAGCAACCGCCACAGAGTTGTTCGCCGCCACAGAGTTGTTCGCCACCACAGAGTTGTTCGCAACGGCGGCATTGTTCGCCACCACACCATTGTTCGCCACCACACCATTGTTCGCCACCACACCATTGTTCGCCACAGCAGCATTGTTTGCGACAGTATTATTGGTCGCCACTGCCGTATTATTGGCCGCGACAGCCGTATTATTTACAACATTCTGATAGCCCTCCAGACCACGAACAAGGCCGTAAGGCGCATAATACATCATCAAAGCATTTGCCGCCACTATAAGGAAAAGCCCGATAAATAAAACAGCTCTCTTCATCGCTAATTCTTCTCAAGGGTGCTTTTTTATTTGCGCAGCTGCCTGTGAACCCATTCACGGTCTGTCTTAAAACGTGCCGAATATGTTGGATGCGTCCTTTCAAAAAGCTTTGTAACCGCATTCAGTTTTCTATAAACGCCCGTAGGGCCGTACTCTTCCATCGCCTTTCTTAAGGCGGCGTGGCGCTCCGCATTCGACTTGCGAAAGGAGTATCCATGTTTCGCAAGGTCCCCCTTCCGTAGAGGTCCAAACAACGCAGGCCCCTTTCCAGGCGATCCCTCGTTCTTAATACACTTCGACTCCACGTACATTTCAGATGCTTTAGGCCGTATCCTGTATTCTGTCCCATTCTTCTTCTTAACAGTATATCCATGTTCTTTGACTGCCGTAGAATATTTACGGACATATGCTTTTTTGCGAATCATCCCTGCCGGACAGTTCTTACGCGAAAGACTTCGTATAGAAGGAATTCTTTGTATGAGTTTTCTTGTTCGTCGTTTTGCCGTATTTGATACACTATTTTTAGCCATAGTATACTGCTCGCTACACTTTGTTTGGAATTATTTCTATCTGATACGAAGGTGTGCCTTGTATCTTATGTATGTGCTTTATGCTACGTGTAAAGGGGTATTCTTTTAAAATAAGATGGAGGCTTTGTAAAAGCAGGGGTTTCAGCCCAGGATTATTCTTTAATGCCGTAAATATACCTCTTCGCTCAAAGAGCTGATACAGAGAGTGCTTATCTAGGCCGCCGCCCGCTTGAACTACCCCATTATTGTCAATGAGCTCTTTTATTCCTCCATGCAGGCCATCCAGTTCATTTTCAACCTTCGTTAGAACAGACATATCCTGTCCCGCATTGGCATCGATTTCCTTCACAGAAGGATCCGGCTCCGTTGCATTTAAATAGGGCTTCTTCAACTCATTTAATGTCTCCTCAAACTTCTGAATCATCGCTGCGTCTTCACCCTCCATTCTATTTAACCTCGGCGCTTAAATCTGAAGAAAAAGAACCCGGGCTTAAAAAAAGATGCCCGTATCCGGTAACACTGTAACGTTCGGACCTGGCCCCGGTGATGCGCAAGGCCCCTCTATTGAGGAAGCCATTGCAGAAGCTCGTGAAAGGCCCCTCGATTTCCCTGCGAAAGAGAGGGCCGCCTATATTCGCGCAATGGTAAAGCGTGTCCAGGAGCTAAAAACTTCTGGACGCACAGCATATCAAATACAAGAGCAACTCCCCGAATTTAAAAGAGACCACCCCTATCTCTTTGAAATGATAACGGAGCACGATAACTATGACGCAGCAAGCCTCAACACAATGCTCACCATGCTCGACCGTATGGGAGACGGTGGCCTTAATCATCATCAGGCCACCGTTATCGTAGGACAGCGCCTCGCAAGCAAATACATTCAGCCAGGCGATAAGTAGGGTACATGAAACTTCTCGCACCACGCACGGCTCTTTTTTAAATCTATCGGAAGTTGGTTCTTATACCACAGTTCCGGTTGATTTGCATATGCGACTGCTTGACTAATGGATCGTATCTGTTCCTCCGTCGTTTGACGAATATGTTCATCAATGTACGCTTGCACATTAGAAGGTATATAACTCCCCGATATATCATTTGGATATTGCGATTTTGCCGCATTCTCCTGCATAGACAATAGGTGCTGTATAACAATCGGTGTAGGACTATGACTCTTTCGCCCAAGAAAATAACGCTCCGAGTTACATGGTCTTGATAAAGCGGGCTTATATAAAATCCACTCTTTGAAACACTGTGATATAATAGCAATCAACAGTTTCGTATGCTCAGATGAAATATCAAATATTTTTAATATAAACATTCCATCATTCGCCAATGTCTGAAGACCCGTTAAAGCGGAAGATACAAGTAAACGGAATACGCGCTCTTCCTGGACGTCATAGTTGATACTAAAATCAAATCCGCCATCCGCAGTAAATAATGATACCCCTGAACTACAGGCCGTCACAAATGACTTTTGATTTTCCAGTTTATAAATGTCTCCAGTGCCATCTTCTCCATGATGAATCTGTATTTGGGGATTTCGGTGGAGAAATGCTGCGGCGCGCTTCCACCCAGGTACACAGGGATTTGCCGGCTTTAATGTCATTGCGGTTGCGATCTGAACGGTCCTCTTATTCCGCTCACAAAGCTGAATGAGTGCCTGAATGAATCCCCCTGGCCCTTCCGCCACGTGCGCACTTCGTATCTTTGTCTGCTGCTTTCGCAGCAGTTCAAAAAACTGTAGAACATGCATCATCTCAATCATCTTGAAATACGAGCGGCTGAGAGGCTTCACAAGAGAAATAGAGGGGTGAAACTGCTTATCCTCGTGCGTATACACAATTTCATACGGATTTACCATCTTTTTCACAAGCTCCCAGCGCCCCTGCTGTTCCAGCTCAGAAATCTGCTGCTTGGCTTTTACAAGTTCCACAGAAGGCATCGTACGCCATTGACCATACGTAAACTCCGTCGGCAATTCCATGTAAGAAACTTTCTGCCATGGGTTTGTCTCTAATAGCCAAGGAGGCTTCTGGGTCGCAGTGTTCATACTATGGTATAGAGTGAGGGCCTTATGCCTCATGCCTTATGCCTTATGCCTCATGCCTTATGGTTTCTGCTGCGGTTCTATTCCTATTCCTCCTCGCCAATAATCGTTATTTCCACATCAGGCTCCTCCATTAGTATCGCACCTTGTGGCATGGCGACATTCATCCGCAGCCTGGCCGTCGAACAGATATCCGTCTGATCCTCCGTCAGCTCCCTGTTAATCTGCTCCTGCGTCGGTTCTGGCGCATCATCCGTCTCATCGCACTGCATCGGCGGCAGGCCCTCCTGGAGACGCATAAATGCGCCCTCGTCAAAGAGAATGTTGAAGAAGCCCGTGCCGCCATGAATCGGCTGCCCCATCATAATATTTGCCGAGATACCTGTCACAGGATCGACTTCACCAAAGAGCGCTGCCCTCAGCAGAATCTTCTCCGTCTCCTCAAACGATGCCTTCGCAATCGGCCCAATATCCATCTTGTTAATGCCATAGCGGTCAACCGACATCAGGCGGCCCTGGCGTGTCATCACGTCGCAGAGTAGCCCTAGGTGCCGACAGTTCACACCCGCCTCTTCAAAGAGTGTCGTAATCTCCTGGATTAAGGTGGCCCTCGTGGCCTCAATACCCAGATTCGGATAAATATCATGCACATGGCTGCTGACCAGCTTCGTCCCATCCACATAGGGGTGATTCATAACGGCCAGGAAGTTCGTGCCATCCGTGTCCAGCACATATTGTGTCACCGGCTTGTAAGCACCCTCTTCTACATTATACTCCATGCTGTCCTTATCCTGACGAAACTTCGCACCCTTGATTCCCGCCACGCCACGAATCACAATCCCCGTCAGAAGACGATTCTGAAGCTTCTTCAGCGCAATCATATCATCCATACCAGTCTCATCCACCGCAACAGGAGGAATGCGGATGCGCATAATCAGGCGCTGCGTGTTGTAGTCGCTGTACACTAGGCTGATTGCCTCGCCAAACTTCTGTCTGAGCACGAACGCAATATCATCCATACTAATGTTCTTGCGAAACATGCGCTGCCTGTCGAGCTCCAGGCGGAGCATGAGGCGGCTCCACGTAGCGGGTGCTTCTGCGACCTCTTGGGGAGGCGCATCCTCTCCAAAGCGCTCCTGCGCAGCCCCGCTTGGCGCATTCTCCGACTCAAACGCCTTGTAGAAGGCAACCAGGGCCCGGTCCTCTTGGAGCACCGAGTCAGAATCATCCGGGTCATAGTAAATCGCAGCCTTCACCGTGATATCCTTCAGAAGCGTCAGCTCGAGGTCCTGCGCCACCTTTCTCGCCTTCTCCTTCGAATCCCGAATCTCAGGCTTCAACGTCACCGTCAGCGAAATTGCCTTCGGGTTCTGCGTGACCTTCAGCAGCTCCTTGAGACGGGGCACACCTCGGGTAACATTCGACTTTGCAGCCACACCTGCTAAATGGAAGGTGTTCAGCGTCATTTGTGTCGATGGCTCGCCAATACTCTGAGCAGCAATGATGCCCACCTGTTCCCCAGGCTGGACCCAGCCCTGCCAGTTCTTCACGAGAATCATCTCGCACGCCACGTCAAACGCCTTTCTCGTCAGGCGGTGCTTCAGAATCATCTTGTGCGGGGCCAGATAGAAGCGGAGCAATGCTGCCCACAGCATGTGATACGCCTGGGTGCGCTGAGCAAGCCTTTCAATGCCCTGGATGACATAGAGAGGAGTCAGGTCAGTGGTACCCTTCTCATCCAGC
>Ga0214919_10006491_pt1 | contig 16081 bp, 16 predicted proteins | sample LL1503_MetaG_FD_177994 | JGI IMG/M metagenome (GOLD analysis project Ga0214919, IMG submission 177994) | Freshwater microbial communities from Lake Lanier, Atlanta, Georgia, United States - LL-1503 | ecosystem: Environmental > Aquatic > Freshwater > Lake | place: USA: Georgia | collected... | reverse complement strand
TTTCTACAAACTCTATAGGAACCTCTAATATTCCGTCGTTTATTTTCAGAAAATAGGGTTCTAAAATACCTATAATCATACCTTTAACAATATCTAAAATTTCTGTATTAAGTATTCCGGGAATTTCTAATTTGCCTGTATTAAATATTTTTACATGAATTTCACGAAAATTTCCTTGATATTTGAATCGTAAAATAACTGCAAAACAATTGTAAAATGCATTTTTCACCTTTAGACGAGAATTTATAATATCTTTTCTAGAGAGTCCTACTGTAATTTTTCGTTCATCTTTGAATTTTATCCTGCGTGCGGTTGGGTTATTTATCTGTTTAATAATGTTTTCTGTATAATAATAGACATGATTGAGTTTTTCTTTTGTTAATTCGTATTCCTCAGGCGTTTTTGACACAATTTTCATCTGTTTTTTGATGACTCCTTCTTCAGATTTCCAATATTCAACCACCGGTATGTCCCAAAATATTGTGTGAATATCAATTTCATGATTCAAAAATAATACTTTTGTTTTTGTTGAAATATAAAGGTCTTCGCATTTAGGTGTATTGATTTCTGGAACAAAAGTATTATTGTGTTTTGGTGGTTCTTGTTTTGATTGAGGTTTTACAATATTACATAAAAATTGTGTCCATTCTTCATCGACAGATGTCATTATATTATATTTATTACTATATAAAAACACTGTTATTTTTTAAATTGTTTCAATTTTATTATTTATTTTACATTCCCTTTAGCAAATAACCATATACATTATTTTTTATGTCAAAAATTTTTGTCTTTGATATATTTATAATCAAATGGAAGTTTCTTTACAATCACTTAACCTCTATTCTGGACTCAAGCCCTCAGAGCGCCACAAGGCGCTCAAGGTTGAGACCCCAAAGGGGGGGCCCAATGCAACCAATCCCAGAACAGAGATTAAATACAACAACATACAACTTCCTGGTACAAATAAAAACATTCATCGTAAATCACAAAATATTGCGATTTTACCCAATAATTCTTATTTATCGGAACAAAAACCATTTTCTGCACCTGTATCCAGTTCTCCTCCCAATGATTTCATGAATATTTTAAAAAAACGAATGATTGATTATTTTTAGCTCGATAATATTATAATATTATAATATTATTTTTCTATAGGAATCTAAGAAGAAATACGCTTTTTGGCTATGGATGAATCTACCAAATAAATGGAATTCTCTGTAATAATAATATACTCCTTCTCTACATTGTAAATTCGGTCAATGGGACTTGTGTACTCATCTTCACTTTTAACAAGCAATTTTTCTTGGTCTTCCTTAACACCAATCAAAACCGTCTTGTCGATCGAATGCGTCCAATAATCCATTAAAATCGGTTTATCTTCAACAATAGACAATTTTATTGCGTTCATGAGAGCATTCATTCCTGGTAATCGATAACCATTGTGCATGTTAGGTTCTGATGGTGCTGTGTTACTTTCAGTATCTTTTGCGAGTGCTGCATTAACAGCAGCCACACCACCAAGAAGTGGTGGTGATTCGGGTTTCATAAATTTACTCATAATATATTAATAATATTATATTATTGGTATTTTACTTTAAATGGTAAAAATAAGAAAATATATTTATTGGTTAAAATTATAAAGCAATAAAATGAATGAATTAAGTTATGGTTTAATCAAAATGTTGCTAAACATCATTTATGAATACTTAGACAATATGATAAACTCAGAATTTTTTGCTAAACTCGAAAATAATGTTTTTTTATTGTCCTTAGGCTTTCGAATGATGATACACATTTTTCAATTAAATTACATTCACTCTAAAAATATTAATGATATTTATTTTAATTGTCAAAAAGCTTATTATTATTATTTAGAATACTTGGAGCAAATGCACAGCACTAATATGTGTCAGGAATTGAATCATTTAGATGCCTTATTATTTGTTTATAGTAAAACATTAATCAAATATGATAATAATTCTATTAATGACTCTCATACGCCTAACACTCCCTCGCATTGCATGCAGAGCAGTGGTCAGGGTGCGAAGCGGGTTCCCAGTTGCATTGCCGACCCAACATTGCTCTGTCACTACGAAGTACAATGCGAGGAAGAGTTTGGTGAAACAACAACAGAATTATCACCTTGTAATGTTGGAGATTCCAATGCAATGCCACAATGCACGCAGAGAAGTACAGAGCAGTGGTGTAACAAACTGCTTGCCCACAACAATCGAAGTAACAGCAGTGAGGTAACTAATGAGTCATCTACCCGACCAAAAACGAACAATCTTCAAGAAAATAATATATTTATTAAAAAAATGTCCAAAATTACTAAATTATTGAATACTCTTTTTTGGTGGGAAAATTCTTTTACACCTCTACTGTGTATAAAATCCTTTCCAGACAAGTCGCTTTTTTTTGAAATATTAATGAAACATTATAATAATGAAACAGATGAACTACAGATAGCTTTAGAAGAAAAGCAAAAAATAAAAATTTCGTACAATGATTATATTGAATTTTTACAAAATTTCTGTTAATTTTTGTATCTGGTCGTCTCCTAAAACATCTGGAAAAATTACTTCAAAATCAATAATCAAAGAACCAAATTTTCCATCCTTTGTCATTCCCAAATTCGGAACAATCTTCTTATACCCTGGCTTGATTACTGTAATATTCGTTAAATTATTAAAAGCCAACATTTTACCGTTTAAATGTTTTATATCAAATTTGAAACCACATAAGGATTCCTTCAATGATAATTGTTTTTTGACAACTAAATCCATTCCTTGTCTCATAAATTCTGTCTCATTATTAATTTGAATGCATATTTTGATGTCACCCTTTACACGATTATCTATTGTATTTCCCATATCACGCAAAATTATTACCTCATTTTCGTCTATTCCTGCTGGAATAGTAATATTTATTGTTTGTGTCTCGATATTTTTCATATTATTTACAACATTCCATTTCTCGATTTGAACTGGAAAAACACATCCACCAAATACCTGTTCCATTGTCAAGTGAATATTTTTGATAATTGCAGGTGGTTTATTCATATTTTGAAAAAACGGGTGTGGCATTCCTCCCATTCCTCCCATTCCTGGCATTCCTGGCATTCCTGGCATTCCCCCGTGAAATACATGAATATCTGGACCTCCACCCATATTAAAAGCAAACCCACCTGGACCTCCTGGACCTCCTGGACCTCCTGGACCTCCGCCACCCCCAAAAAATGCTCTGAAAATATTATTAATATCGTGCATTTCTGCACCCATATCTCCACCACCCATTGGAAACCCACCACTCGATTGAAAATCATACTGTTGACGCTTTTCTGGAGTTGTTAAAGTTTCGTGTGCTTCATTTATTTCTTTAAATTTTTCAGTTGCTACTGGGTCACTGTTGCGGTCAGGGTGATATTTCAAGGAAAGCTTACGAAAGGCTTTTTTTATCTCATCTTCTGACGCTTGTTTATCAACACCCAATATTTCATAATAATTTCGAGACATTCTATAATTGTATATATCGCAAATATTTATTATGTTTTTTTATTATATTTAATATATTATTATATTTGGAATACACATAAAATGAATTATATACAAATATAATAATGTCCAAAATATTAAATACTCCCACATTTATTTCAAAATATAAACCTTATTTTATTGATGATTTCCACATTGACCACGATTTTTCTTCTATTTTGAGAACCCTATTTGAAATGGACGATTTAAACCTGTTATTTATTGGCAACACCAATTCTGGTAAGACTACCTTCTTATATTCAATCATTCGAGAATATTATGGATTAGGAAAACACGATACCATAACTGAATCAAACATTTTATTTATTAATAATCTCAAAGAACAAGGCATACAATTTTTCCGCAACGAAATGAAAACATTTTGTCGTTCCAGAAGCAACATTTTTGGCAAAAAAAAATTAATCATTGTCGATGATATGGACACAATTAACGAACAGAGCCAACAAGTATTCCGTAATTACATTGACAAATATAAAAACAATGTTAATTTTATTGCTGTTTGTTGCAACATACAAAAAATTATTGAAAGTATTCAATCACGAGTACATATTCTACATATTCCACCATTAACTGAACCAAAAATTAAAGAAATTATGGAAAATATTATTCAATGTGAAAAAATTATTATTGATGAAGAAGCGAAAACCTACCTTTTGACCATTTCTAATAATTCTATTCGTAATATTATTAATAATTTAGAAAAAATACACATTTTGAGCGTTGATATAGATATAATATTATGCAAAAAATTGTGTTCTAATATTTCTTTTCAACAATTTGAAGAATTTATAACTGCTTTGGGGATTCCAATGCAATCCAAACAACTAACAAATAATAATGATTCGAATGTATTACTACAAAATGCCATTAAAATACTCTATAAAATTCATGACTTTGGTTATTCTGTTATTGATATTTTGGATTATTTTTTTACATTTGTTAAAACGACCAAATTATTAACTGAAGAACAAAAATACAAGATTATACCCATCATTTGTAAATATATTACTATTTTTCACAATATTCATGAAGATTCAATTGAATTGGCTCTGTTTACAAACGATATACAGTCAATATTATATGCACAAAATTGATTTGTTTTTTACAAATAATGATATACAATTATTATGAACTATGAACGAATACGATATCAAAGACGAATTTGGAGATTTCAATTCTCAAGAGGAGCGAATGCTTACTCTTGTTTGGGAAAAGGTAACGGATAAGGATAAAATGCACCATTGGGGACTGTTATATTATGTTCTCAATGAAATTAAGTATTCTCATAAATATACCAAAGAATTGGTATCTACCAATTTGGTAGGTATTGATTATACAAATAAATTTACATTTGCATCACCCAATCCCAGAAAAGAATTACAAATACAAGCCGATTTTTGTCTTGGATGTGGAAACTATACCATATCAAATACTCTAGTACATTTCGATAATACAGGTATCGAGTCATTTGATAGATTACATTGTCATTGTTGTGTGGCGGTGAGGCGGCGGCGCGTATCGCTTCACAATACTCCCGGATTACCTGTAGATGTATTGTTGCAAAACGAACTTCGCTCGTTTTGCGAAGCAATATCGAGAGGTAATGGAGATTCCAATGTAAAAAATTGATTTATATTTTTGATAATATGTTTTATGCATCAAACATCAACAATGGAACACACAAACGCAATGACTGAAACAATCCTTAACATCCGCAACCGCAAGACACAACAGAGTATTAACATTAATGAAAATGATGTTGATTCTGTTGTGTTTCAAGTGTTGCAAGAATTTCAACATCGTGCAGAGTTTGGCTATAACAAGTATGGAACTGATTTGGACCGCGAAGATTTGACCCTTATTGAATGGATTCAACACGCCAAGGAAGAACATATGGATGCAATTTTGTATTTAGAAAAAATCCGTCAAGTGGAAATGAAACGCAATGTAATTACGAAGAAACAATTGGATGAAATATCCAGACAAAATGATGGTTTAACATGCTTGTTAATCGCGTTTGGAGTAAGCTGGTTCATATTTTTAATTAAAACCGAGATTCTTCGTGCGTTCAATTTATTATAAAAATATAATATAACAATAAATATAAAAAATTTTGTGTAATTAATCATATTCTTTTTTTTTTTAAACTGATACTATATGACAAATAAACAATTATTTCGTAAAATATTGCCTAATGCTATCATTTATGATTTATTAGAGAATATTTGCCTTAAAAAAGAAAAATATTATATTGTTGATATTAATTCTTTCAAAAAAATGGTTTTTCATCAACTGCATATTAGATTTATTGAGATATTGAAAGAACATTATCACGCATCTAAACATTTCTATTTAACGCGCGATTTTACATATAATTCATTTACGAACATCATTCGGCAAATATGCAAAGCCAACACTATTATGTTTAGTTCTAATATTCGATATAGTGAATCTAATTATAACATTGAATATTTTATTTATTTTTAAAGGTTTTTTACCTCTCCATATATAATATAATTTTAAAAATATATATTATATATATTACATAAGATATGTTTGAATCAAAAAATATCTATCATTATTTGTTTGCTTTTAGTCTAATTCTTGTTGCAAATTATGCCGTAATGAAGTGGAAAAATACTTTTCAAGGTTCTGACGACGAAGAAGCGAAATTGATTAAAAAATACCTTTTGAATGATTCTCCATTGCAAGGACTTAATAAGCCAAAAATTTGGATTCATACTAAATATGAAATTAATGCCAGAGTATGGAAGGATTTTATGTCTCGTAACACTGACAATTTGAATATGCCTTACGTACATTACACGATTCAATCAATCATTAATCACAATAACGACGATTTCCATATTTGTTTGATTGATGATAATACATTTGCAAAACTTATCCCAGATTGGGACATTGATATGTCTAGAATAACGGACCCACAAAAAACTTATTTTAGAGAACTTGGTCTTTTGAAAATCATTCATTTGTACGGAGGAATGGTCATTCCTGATTCTTTTTTATGCACTCAAAATTTGAAAAGTTTTTATGATATTGGTATTAACGGTAAGAAACCTTTTGTTGCTGAATCAATCAATCGTTCAACCAACATGATGGAACAAAAACATAAGATGCTGTTCGTTCCTGATATGTATTTCATTGGTTCTCTTAAAAATGATAACACCATTGAAGAATTTATTCAATTCTTGGAAAAAAATAACCAAAAATTCGATATGACGGCAGAAAAACGATTTTTAGGCGTGAATTCGCAATGGTGCATGAGTGCTATCGAATTAGGTAAAATGAACCTGATTATGGGACAACAAATCGGTATTAAAACTTCCAAACGAAAACCCATATTGTTAGAAGAATTATTCGAGGAAAAATTCTTAGATTTAGATAGTTCTTGCATTGGTATTTATATTCCTGAAGATGAAATTTTACGCAGACCTAAATATCAATGGTTTGCCTATTTATCTAAAGAAGATATTTTAAAAACGAATGCGGTTATCATCAAGTATTTGAAAGCATCAATGGTCGATGCTAATGATATTTATCGTGATACAACTATTCGTAGCACTGTAACACTATAACATATATTGATTTGAGTAAATATATACACATATATTATCATATATCCAATTTAATATATACTTTTGTTGTTTTAACGCAGTTGATTTATTATCTAAAACACGATGAAATATTAAATTTTTGTAATATATATTATGATATTTTGCTAACATTATCAGTTCTTCTATTTCTAAACCTTGTAAAAACAATAACACATTTTCTATTAATTTTTGTGAGTCATTTTCGGGTTTTGTAATATCCAATTCCACATTGCGAATACTGTGATTCGACCCCGAAACCCAATTATATAATAAAGGTACACAACAATGATGATTCTTTTTACTCACTGTTTTCTTAATTTTTTTTGGGACTTCTTTTTTTACATCTAACCTTGGTAATATATATTCATTTAATATCATTTCATTAATAGAAACGATAACATATGAATCTATTACTATATAGGCTACACTAATAATATTTTCGATTTTGTTTTTGTCTGTAATAAATAAATCAGTGTATTTCATTCTTTAGATTATAACTATACATATTTTTTTACATATATAATGATGCACTTATAATGTATTTTACTTAGACTATTTTTACTGGTCTAAGTAAAATTTACAACTATTTTTTTATTAGACCATTTTTATTGGAAATTACGGATTCTTTGGCAATATTCTTGATGATTTTCGGATAATATTCTTCTCTCTTGGTGCCCGCCATCGAATTCTGTTGCATCATAATGGACTTTTCACCTAATTCTGAATCTATATCATCCGCATACGATGGATTGTTCTCACGCCAATCCACCAACTGCTGCATATTTTTACAGGTTATGTTTTGGATTCCTTTTTGTATCACCTTTATACTGTTGTCCCACTGTTCTTCCACTTTCACATAAATGGTTTCACGCTTTACATCCGTGCAATGAATCGGACGATTTGTAAGTTCCAATAATCGTAGGTTGTCCATAATTATCTTGGTAACTCCCTCTACAAAACCCATTTTAACATTGTTCTCCAAATCGTCGTCAGTTACTTGAATATTGTCAATAAAATCTGAAAAATTAATAGCATTCTTACACGTTTCATTCAAGAAAATATTCAAATTAAATTGATTATTGTTATTGTTTGTTGTATTGTTATTATTGTTAATAACTGATGGAACTGTAAGTGAATTTTGAGATATTTCAACCATTTTATTCATTAATATGTTGTTCTCCTTTTGTAATTCTATTACTTGCCTTTGTTGGTCTATGAGTAAAGTTTTGAATTCTTGATTTTCCTTGATAATATCTAATATATCACTATTTACAATTAATTTACTTGAATCGTGTTGTATATTATTTTTAGTTTCCTGACAAAAAATTTCCAACGGTTCTTTTATAAAACATTTTTTTTTATGTAACCATAACCCTGCTCTTGAATAATATGTTTTATGACATATACTACAATCTATACGATTAGTTGTATTTTTGAGACAATTAGTTGCCAGAATATTTGATGTTAGTTGTATATGTTTTGCAGTCAATAAATGTTTATTATAATCACTTTTTTTGCTGGATATATAGTCACATTTTTCACAGGTAAAATTATTAGTTGTATTTTTGAGACAATTCGTTGTCGATGTGAGAGTTTTTGTCAATTTCATATGTCTTGCAGTTAATAAATGTTTATTATAATAATATTTATTACTTGATATATAGTCACACGATTCACAAGTATATGTGTCATTTGTTTCTTGTAGAGATTTTATTAACATTTTGTTTATATATTTACTAACAATAAAAATCTCTAAATTAGTTTTCATAAAAATACTAAAAATTTTATGCAGTCCGTTTTTTCAACAGAAAAAAAGAATTTACTGCATTATGCTCTCAACTCACTTTTTGAAAAAACAAAAGAAAAAGCTCCCCAAGAAAATCGAAAATGGACATTTTTAAAAATGTCCAAAATGAAAAATTTCAGAATACTTTTATAAACTACTTTTTTATAGGACCACTTTTCTTGGAAATTACTGTTTTTGATAATTTACCATTGTAAATAATCAACAATATGTTTTTTACTTCTTCTTGGAACTCTTGTTGCGTTTGGCCGTCTTGCGAACGAATCCAAATTTGCCCTTCTTGGCGAAGAAACCAGCTTTTTCTAATCGGCGCTCCTTCTTGGCAGTGGCGTGTTTCTTAGCTGAAACAATGCGTCCGTGTTTGTTTTTCATCAAATCGGGTTTAACCAAATTACCTGTGGTTTTATAGGCATTTCCGTTAAATACTTGCGCACGAGAACCAAACAATTCACGATATTGATGTCCTTGCAATTTGTACATACCATTTTCTTGACGAACGGGTCTTTTCATTGTTGTATATATTAATTAGTTAGAAAATAATCAATACATATTGCTAAAAATTGTTATATTTTAGAAGGCACTAACATTGGCTCTGAAAATATTATTACCAGAATTATTAACAGGATTTTGTTCTATTAAATATAGATGCATACCATCTTTTGACAATGCCATTCCGTAAATATCAGCAATATTCGTGGTTAAAGTATACCATGATGCGCCATGATTTTTAGAATAATACACTGTTGTCTTAGAACAAGCCCATAGACGAGTTCCAGACGAATTGTATTCGATATAAGTAAATGCATCTGGTAATTGTGGAACTTTTTGATATGTATTACCAAAATCGGAAGAATAATATCCAAACATAGGCGTAGTAGGGTTAATAAAATCTTGATTAGGGTCAGGAATACCAGAATTTAATTGATGATTACTATTATTCACTGCAATCATAAAAACATTCATACTGTCATCCGATGTTATTCTAAAAGGTCTGCTGGTTGAATCAGGAGACGAAATTGTTGTTTCTTGAATAGGATTTTTTGTATGGTTAGTTTTTAAAAACAATCCAGGAAAAACATTGGTAGCAGAATTGAAGTTAACAACAGAAATAACATCAAATGATGTAGCGTTCATAGTGCAAGAAATACGGTCACTTAATCTATTTGCGAATTGCCAACTCACACCATAATTATTCGAATAATAGTCGTACCAACCGCCGACACCACTACCAGTACCGTTAAAACCATCGCCACTACCACCGCCACCAGCAAACATATACTGTCCCGTAGGTGATATGCAAGTGCATTGAGACCATCTTAAATTATTTGTCGTGATACCATTACTCGAACCGTATAGAAATTGATTCCATGAAACACCATAGTTATTAGAATAATAAACACCAATAGAAGTACTTGATCTTCCGTTAGAAACTGCAAACTGGTATTGACCTGTGTAACTTATCGATATAGAATACATATAAAAAACATTATCGGAAAAATTAACATTATCTTTAACGATTGATTTAAATGTATTTCCATAATCGTTAGAAACATAAATGCCATATTTATTGTTTGAATTATTATCACTGTTACAAACGATTGTGATATATTGTCCGTTATAACTACAGGCGATGTATTTACCTGGTATTTGTGAGCCATTATTATTAGGAAATGAAAAATTTGTTACCAAAATATTGATTAATTTAAGTGATTTAAATTGTGAGACAGTATTTTCTACAACATGTAGTGGTACGACAGGTTGTGCTACACAAATGCTTTTTTTTGGCATCTGTTGAACTTGTGAATAACGCATGGCTTTCGATATTTTTGTAACATTACCGTTTGTGTTGAATTGTTTATTACCTTTTTGTGTTAATGCAGCATTCATACAATTTATTTTGCTGTTAAGAACACAAAGAGGAATAGGTTGAATGACAACAGGAAGACTTGGAAATGAGATGTAGTCGAAAGAAAAATCGAAAGGTAAATCGACCCATTCGTCATAATAATTACGATAAGCAATTCGATATGTAGATGTATCATAATATAAATTCCATGCAGTTCCTTGATATGTATTTGCTAAAAATGGAAATGTAGTGATTGTTGTCCCATTGTAACTAAAATTACGATTTAAAAAAAGATTGTCAGCATTTAAATTATTAGTTGTTGGTGCGATAATATTGTTTGTTAAAATTAGGTCTTTATAAAATTCTGTAATAATGTGTGTTGTGTTATCAACAACAATAAAACCAGTGAAAATTATTTTATTTATATTGCGTTGTATTATATTAATTGAATAATATAACATGTATTATATGTAATAAATATACACATTTATATTGGTAATCACAGAAAATTGATTTTGAAAAACAAATTAAACCTAATCAACCAAAATACAGTACATAACAAAATCATGTCAAAACTTGCACAACAATACCAACGCAAAACTGATCGTCAGCATATTCTGGATAACCCAGATACCTACATTGGTTCGGTAGAAAATGTCGATGCAAATATGTGGGTTTGGAATGAGGAAACAAAAAAAATTCAATTAAAAGAGATAGAATATATACCAGGACTTTATAAATTATTTGATGAAGGAATTGTGAATTGTCGTGACCATGTGATCCGTATGATTCAATCCGATGCATATGATAAAAAATTCGTTACTTCTATTGAGATTGGTATCACAAATGATGGTACAATCACCATGTATAACGACGGAAACGGTATCGATGTTGCGAAGCATCCCGAATATGATTTGTGGATTCCTGAGATGATTTTCGGTCATTTGCGTACTTCCACCAATTATAACAAAGATGAAGAGCGTATTGTAGGCGGTAAGAATGGGTTTGGTTTCAAATTGGTGTTAATTTGGTCTACCTACGGATATGTAGAGACGGTAGACCATGTCCGTGGACTCAAATACACACAAGAGTTCAAAGCCAATCTTTCCGAATTATGTCCTCCGACGATTACCAAGGTCAAGTCATCAAAACCTTATACGAAGGTGGTATTCAAGCCAGATTATGCTCGTTTCGGTCTTCCAGGTGGGCTTACTGAGGATATGTTGAACCTTCTTAAAAAGCGAACCTACGATATTTCTGCTGTTACCGACCATTCTGTCAAAAAAATCAAGGTAAATATCAATGAACTGACAGTACCAGTGAAAAATTTTCAACAATATGTTGATTTGTACGTTGGCACAAAAGACCAGGAATCAGGTCATCGTGTATACGAGGCGCCTTCAGAGCGTTGGGAGTATGCAGTTACCCTGTCTCCTACTCATGAATTCGTCCAGGTTTCATTTGTCAATGGAATTTGCACTTTCAAAGGAGGTAAGCATGTGGATTATTTGATGGGACAAATTACCCGAAAATTAGTTGCATATATCGAAAAGAAAAAGAAGATTGTAGTAAATGTGAATGCGATTAAGGAACAGTTAATGATCTTTATTCGTTGTGACATTACAAATCCAGCATTTGACAGTCAAACAAAGGATTATATGAACACGCCTTCCAACAAATTCGGTTCAAATTGCACCGTGAGCGACAATTTCATTGAGAAATTGGCGAAGATGGGTGTAATGGACTTGGCTTGTTCTTTGACAGAGGCAAAAGAGAATAAATTGGCAAAGAAAACCGACGGTTCCAAGACCAAAACCATTCGCGGTATTGCCAATTTTATCGATGCCAATTTCAGCGGAACGGAGCGTTCCAAGGATTGTGTATTGGTACTTTGTGAGGGGTTGTCGGCTCTTTCTGGTATTGTTTCAGGATTATCAAGTGATGACCGCAACACGATTGGAATCTATCCTCTGAAAGGTAAGTTGTTGAATGTGCGTGGTGAGGTCACGAAAAAAATTGCTGAAAACAAAGAAATTACAGATATCAAAAAAATTCTGGGTCTGGAAACCGGAAAAGAATACAAAACCATGGAAGATGTCCACCGTCATTTACGGTACGGAAAGATTATGTTTTTGACAGATGCAGATTTAGATGGTTCCCACATTAAGGGTCTCTGTATCAATGCCTTTCATAGTGAGTGGGCGTCCTTATCCAAAATCCAAGGATTTCTATCCTTCATGAATACGCCCATTTTGCGTGCGAAGAAAGGCTCACAGTCGTTATTCTTCTACAATGATGGTGAATACAATACTTGGAAAGAATCGTTACCAAATGGAAGTACCAGCGGATGGACTATTAAATATTTCAAGGGTTTGGGTACTTCGACCGCGGTCGAATTCAAAGAATATTTTGCGAATAAAAAAGTGGTAGATTTTATACATACAGGACCCCAAAGTGACGATACAATTGACAAGGTATTCAACAAGAAGCGTCCCGATGACCGTAAGACATGGCTGGAAGCCTACGACAAAACGGCGTTTCTTGATACCGGTAAAAAGAATGCCACATATGAAGAATTTGTGGACCGCGAACTGATTCATTTCAGTACTTACGATTGTGCTCGTTCAATTCCTAACATGGTGGACGGACTCAAAACATCGCTGCGCAAGATTCTGTTTTGTGCGTTCAAGCGTAATTTAACAACTGAAATCAAAGTCGCTCAATTTTCAGGTTATGTTAGTGAAAATTCGAGTTACCATCATGGTGAGGCTTCATTGAACGGAGCCATCGTAAATATGGCTCAGAATTTCGTAGGTTCGAATAATATCAATCTGTTGGAACCTAACGGACAGATGGGAACCCGGCTTCATATGGGTCAAGATAGTGCTAGTGAAAGATACATCTTTACCATGTTGAATCCACTTACTCGACACATCTTCCCTGAACTCGACCTTCCTATCTTAAATTATTTGAACGACGATGGTACGATGGTGGAACCTGATTATTATGTGCCTATCATTCCTTTCTGTTTGATGAATGGTATTTCGGGCATTGGTACGGGATTCTCTTCGAATATTCCAGCTTTCAATCCCAAGACCATTATTCATTACTTGAAGGCAAAATTGACAAATCATACATTTACGGATGAATTTGTTCCTTATTATGAAGGATTCACAGGAAAAATCACCACATTGGGACCCAATAAGTTCTTAATCAAGGCTGTATATCAAAAGACAGCGGATGACAAGATTCGTGTTACGGATTTACCAGTGGGACAAGGTACGATGTCTTATATTATCTTCTTAGAAACGCTGATGGACGGCAATACGACTGACAAATCGGGCAAAAAGATTCCGGCATCCATTCGCGATTTTACTTCGGTAAGCACCGATACATTGGTCGACATTACTGTCATTTTCCCCAAGGGTAAGATTCAAGAATTGGAAGCCAAGGTTGACGAGAATGGTGTCAATGGACTGGAGAAATTACTGAAGTTATCAACTACTGTGAGTACAACAAATATGCATATGTTTGATTCAAATTGTAGATTACACAAGTATGTAGATGTTCCTGAAATCATCGATGCCTTTTATCCCATTCGAATGGCGACCTACAAAAAACGCAAGGATTATTTGGTGGATGCTCTTCAAAAGAAATTGGTGAAATTATCGAATCGTGTTCGGTATATTCAAGAGACACTGTCGGGTGTCGTAGATTTGCGTAAGAAAACCGCTCAACAAGTGACAGACCTGTTGACCGCTAGAAAATTTGTTAGCATCGACGGAGATTTCAAATATCTTATCAAGATGACTATGGATTCAGTCACGGAAGAAAACATAGCAAATATCACGGAGGAATGTCGCAAAGCCGAACAAGAATTGGCAACACTTCAGGCGACAACACTTGAACGGATGTGGTTGACAGAATTACAAGTGTTGGAAGAACAATATGACTTATACAAGAAAAAACGCGAGGCGATTCAATCAGGAACGATAGGAACCAAGGTCGCAGCGACCAAGGTAAAGGTAAAGATGGTTGGTAAACCAAAAGCATAAATAAATTATAAAATCTGTAGTTTAGGAATTCTCTATTATGTGTATATACAATGTCCGTGGTTACTCTTTCACCCGTTACCGTCGCATCACTACAGTCTTCTGTAAACTCTACAGCCTCAGTTATAGTAATTCCTTCGGGAACATATACATTAACTGGATTTATTTTCTAAACGAACCTGTAATAATAAAACAAATATCGATGAATTAATCTCTGTTCTGGGCTAAGACCCAGAATAGAGGTTAATACGGGTACATAGTGTCATCCAACATACAAAGGATGATATTATACGAGAGGTTACAATAAATTTAAAAAAAGAATTAAAAAAAGAAATAGACGATAATAATGCAGTTACAAGTTATATGATATTTTTTCAATTTATTGCAACAACCCTAAATATATTTATAGCAACATCAATGTAAAAATATTATACACTTGATGTAGGACATCCGTTGAAATTGCTAATTCCGTCCCAAAGAATAGCATTCTTATTCGCCCAATCTCGTTTGGCACATGTAGCACCATAAGCATTTGACCCCCAACCTGGATCATTAAAATTAATGAATTTACCGTTCGTATCAGAACCAACTCCGTGTGTTTTTGTAGTATCTTTTAATGAACCCATATTTGTTCCGTTAGTAGGAATGTAACAGATGTGTTTTCCTTCTGTATTGGTACCCAACGCCCAATAATTAGGACATTCCAACGCTGTTGGAGGAAATACAGTGTTATTTGCACTCTGATAAATCATTACACCAATTATAATAAAAATGATAATTAAAATAATGATTGCTATTCCAATGACAGATACGTAGAAAAAATCCATTCAATCTATATATATAATATATTATATATTATATATTATATATTATATATTATATATTATATATTATATAACTAAACATTTTGTATTTTCATAATAATGTTATGAAAAAAATTGATTTTTTATTATATAAATTTATTTCATATAATAAAAAAATGAATATTTGTTGTGAACACGGACGACGAAAATCATATTGTAAGGAGTGTGGTGGTTCTCGAATTTGTGAACACGGAAAAAATAAATCATATTGTATAGATTGTGGTGGTTCTCAAATTTGCGAACACGGAAAATATAAATATAATTGTAAAGAGTGTGGTGGTTCTCAAATATGCGAACATGGACGGAATAAATCACAATGTAAAGAGTGTGGTGGTTCTCAAATAT
>Ga0214919_10006490_pt1 | contig 16081 bp, 10 predicted proteins | sample LL1503_MetaG_FD_177994 | JGI IMG/M metagenome (GOLD analysis project Ga0214919, IMG submission 177994) | Freshwater microbial communities from Lake Lanier, Atlanta, Georgia, United States - LL-1503 | ecosystem: Environmental > Aquatic > Freshwater > Lake | place: USA: Georgia | collected... | reverse complement strand
TCTTTCATCGTTAACTTTTGTTATAACACAACAAGAAAGCTCATCAATTAAACTTTCTCGCCACTTTCCTTGCCCTTTTCGTGCTTGTATTATAATATCTTTCTTTTTTTCTTGTATACCGGTGTTATGTTTGATTTTTTCTTCTTGTTCATTAATAATCTTAATTTGCCCTCTAGAATCTTCAAAATAATCAATAAACGGTCTAAACAAATAAAAAACTTCTTTATTCGTATTTTCTAGCTTTAAAATTGAAAGTGTTGTGATAATGGGCAAAACAACAGTTCTAAAAATTTTATAAATATTATCATTAGAACGAATATAAAACCTTGCTTTATCTTTTTCTCCATTTGCTTCGTCAATTCTAAAATATTCTATTTCATTTAATGAATTGACAATATTTCTATTTTCTAACCAAAAACTTGAAATATCTTGTCTATAAGTCTGTTCTTGCTCTTCATATTCAAGCTTACAATCCTCTAAGTATTTTATTAAATGTTGTTTGTATAAAAATCCTTTGCAATTATTAAAATTATTAAAAAAATCTTGCCAATTGTTTTTTGTCGAACCTAGATAAAGTCTTGCTTCTCCGTGTCCAGTAGTGCCAAGAAGTTTGTTTTTTAAAACAAAAGAATCCGCAATTGCAATTTCTTTTACATCAATAACGCTATATTCTATATTTTTTATTGTAATTTCATTCAGCTCCATAAATAGATTTCAATAAATTTACTAAAACATCAACAACGATTGTGTTGCCAGCTTGTTTGTATGCTTGTGTATCACTAACAACTATCTTAAAGTCATCACTAAAACCCATTAATCTTAAGCATTCTCTAGGAGTTAATTTACGCAATTTGTCGCCTCTTGTAATATAATTATCAACCCCAGCTCTGTGCATTTTTGCCATTGTTGAAAGAAGCGGTCTTGCAATTTCTAAATCTGTTTCAGGTTTTGAATAAAAATCACCAGTTCCACTTGCTAAAACATAATTTTTAACCTTTTCAGACAAAAAATATTTATCCATTACAAAATCTCCGTGCCAATTAAATTGCTGATTTCTTTTTTGACATAATGCAGTTTTACCATCAATTTGAGTGTATTTCTTATTAAGATTTTTTTCATCACTTACAAATTTAATGCCTTTTTCAGGTAAGAAATACTTTGCATCAGGATTATCAATTAATAAGTCTTGTATTTATGCTTTTTACTTCGTAAATTCTTTTTTGATTTATATTTTTACAGTGAGGGCATTTTTTGCCATTTTTTCCAAATGATATTATTTTGATTGCTGATTTTTCATTCAAAAAATGTTTTTCGTTCAAAATACTCATAAACTTTTATCAATTTAATCTTAATATAATTATGTAAAAAAAACTTGGAATTTCAACCAGTGATTTTACATGTAAATACAGTAATGTTAAAAAATGTTTGCTTTTAAATGTTACAATATTACACAACATTAACACAATAATGTGCCAAACAATATAATTATATATATGAAAAATACCAAAATCATGAAAAAAATAATACAATTAGAAGAGATTATTGTAATTCACAATAATCTTTATTATAATGAAAACAGTCCACAAATATCTGATTATGAATATGATTTATTAAAACAAGAATTAATAAAATTAAAATCTGAAATTGAATCAGATTTATTTGAAAAAGATAGCATTGGCAGCATTCCATCTAATATTTTTACTAAAATAGAACATAAAATTCCCATGCTTTCACTAGATAATGCATTCAATAATGACGATGTTTATGATTTTGAAAATAAAATAAAAAAATTTCTTAATTATAGCCAAAATTTACTATATACAGCAGAACTTAAAATTGATGGATTATCATTTGCTGCGATTTACATTAATGGAAAGTTACAAAATGTATCCACTAGAGGAGATGGAGATTTTGGGGAGGATATAACAAAAAATGCAATGACAATAAAGAATTTTCCCAATGAAATCTTATCAGAAAACATTCCCAATGAAATTGAAGTAAGAGGTGAAATATATTTATCAAATAAAGATTTTGAAATACTCAAAAATAAACAAATTGAAAATGAACAAAAACCATTTGCAAATGCAAGAAATGCTGCATCTGGGTCTTTAAGATTACTTGATGAAAATATAACAAGAAGTAGAAATTTAAGCTATTTTGCATATAATATAGCAAATATTGATAAATCTTTTAATATAAAAACTCAATCTGAATGCCTAGATTTATTAAAAAAACTTGGATTTTCAACCAGTGATTTTACATGTAAATCAAGTAGTATTGAGGAGTGTTTAAAATTCTACTCTGAAATAGAAAAACATAGATATGATATAGATTTTGATATAGATGGAATAGTTTATAAACTGGATGATTTAGGGCTTCAAAAAAGACTTGGAAATACAAATAAAAGCCCTAGATGGGCAATTGCACATAAGTTTGCTGGAAATTACGCAATCTCAAAAATAAATAATATTATACATCAAGTTGGAAGACTTGGAAATATAACTCCAGTAGCAGAGCTTGAGCCAATTAATGTAGGTGGAGTGGTGGTAAAAAAAGCCACTTTACATAATTATGATGAAATTTTCAGACTGCAAATTGGTATTGGTGATATTGTAAAAATTACCCGTGCAGGCGATGTTGTGCCAAGAATTGTTGAAATTATAGAGCGAAAATCAAATATGATAATGCAAGCACCACAAAACTGTCCATCTTGTAAAGATATTTTATTAAAAGATGATGATTTAGTGGCATTAAAATGCAATAATGCAATAAATTGCAAAGAACAGATTATACAAAAATTAATACATTTTGCAAGTAAAGATGCCTTAAATATAGATGGATTTGGTAAAAAACAAATTGAAAGATTTTATAATTTAAAAATCATTACAAATATTTCCGATATATATAATATAAGTAATAAAAAAGAGGAAATAGAAAACCTAGATAGAATGGGTGATAAATCAATTTTTAATTTACTAAATTCTATAGAAAATTCAAAAAATACAACTTTAAATAAACTATTTTACTCTCTTTCAATCAAACATATTGGCTACGCTGTGGCTGAAATTTTGGCAAAATATTTTTCCAGTATAGAAAATTTTATTTTACAAACCAAAAACATCGATGAAATGTATGTAAATCTAGCGAATTTAAACGGAATGGGTTATAAAATAGCTATAGAATTTTGCAATTATTTTAAAAATGAAAATAATATGTCAATATTTCATTCTTTAATAAAACAATTAAATATCAATGAATATGTATTAAAAGGTCAACATGGAAAATTCTTTGGTATGAAAATTGTATTCACTGGAACCTTAGAAAGTATGACAAGACAGGAAGCTAAAAATATAGCTCAAACAAATGGTTTTGAAATTTTATCATCTGTTTCTAAGAATATAAATTTTGTTATAGCGGGAGCTAATTCTGGGTCTAAATTAAAAACTGCAAATATACTAGGTATTAAGGTTTTAAATGAAGAAGAGTGGATGCAAATGATCAAAAATGTATAATTCCAATAAGGAAAATGCAGAAATATAAAGTTTATAATATATTAATTTCCTCAATGCTAACTCTACTTTTTACTCCTAAATCTAAATTACCTCTATAACCTAAATTATATCTTTTTAATGCAGCGAAAGCTATCATAGTTGAATTATCAGTTGCATATTTTAATTTAGGAAAATGAAGGGTTAAATGACTTTCATTACATAAATTTTGTATATCTGCTATAATTTTTTGATTAGCTGAAACCCCGCCACATAAAGTAAAGTTTTGTATTTCAGGATTAATATTTTTTGCATACTTAATAGCATTTTTAGTTTTTAATACTAAATTATCTGCTATTCTTTGCTGAACTGTAAAGCAAACATCTGATATAAAATCTACATTTTGCATCTTGTCTTTATTGTTATCTAAAAATCTCAAAACATTTGTTTTAAACCCAGAAAATGAGAAATTCATATCACCATCAATCATTGGTTTTCCAATTTCCATAATATTCTTACCATTTTTTGCTTTTTGTTCAATTTTTGATCCACCTGGATATTCAAGTCCAAGCATTTTTCCAATTTTATCAAAAGCTTCCCCCACAGAGTCATCAATAGTTTTACCAAGTATTGCATAATTTCCAAAACTTTTTGCTAAAATAAATTGGCAATGCCCACCTGATACAAGAAGAGTTAAATTTGGATATTTAACATGTTTTTCTTTTTCAATATTAACACTTTCTAGATGACCTTCCAGATGATGAATGCCAATCAATAACTTATTATACATATGGCATATACCTTTTGCCATCATAACGCCGGACAGTAATCCCCCTATTAACCCTGGAGAAAAAGTGACTCCAACTGCAGATATATCGTCAATGCTAACTTCCATTTTTAATTCATACAATATTCCTTGTAAATATTTTACATGACAACGTGATGCAAGTTCCGGCACTACTCCACCATAAATTTTATGTATGTCTATTTGGCTTATATTTCTTTCAAAAACTATATTAAATTTATCATCGATGACAGATATACAGCTATCATCGCATGAAGATTCAATTGCTAAAATAAGATTTTTCATATATTAATTAAATTCCCGTAATACCAACATTAAAACGAACTACTGGTTGAGTTGAAATTCCAGGTATTGCATAATTATTTTTTGTATAAGTAAGTCCATAAAACAAGCAATTTGTTTGCTTTAAAATTGATAAACTTTGATTAAGCCAAATATTACTTGTGTTAGCACCATCTTGTGCATTTATAATTCTTGTACCCATAACGCCAATTGAAACTCCATTGTCAAATGAATATGCCACTTTGGGTGATATTGATGTCATTTGCCCTGATTGACCATATGGAAGAAGATTAAATTTATTATAACTTAATCCACCTGAAAAATGCGATCCATTCCATGATAAAGTTGTGGCTTGGTATCTAGGATTTGCAATTCCAGATACCAATGTAAAATCTCTGCGTGAATTAACCCTATATTCATGACTGAATTCAAAGTATTTGTTATAAAATTTTATTGTTCCAACATAATCTGATATATCTCTATTAAGCCCATTATATTCTTGATAAAATGTATTTTTGCTTCCAATATAGTTTAAAACTCCAACACTCAAAAATGCATTTATATCATACAAACCAAGCCTTGTATATGCATCAAGTCCATATGAAATTCTTTTTCCAGAATCTATAATACCATATCCATTACTTAAATTATTTGCAAATAAATTTGTTCGCTGAAGCTGAGTTCCAAGTGAATCTTCTAAAATCATATCACTTGTATTCATATTTGGAGACTGTTTATATTTTATTCTTGGTTCTAATACAAATTGCCCAAATCTTCCAATGCCAGTAAAAATTGGAGCTGCAAAATCCATTGTTATATTATAGTAATTTCTATTATTACGGAAATTACTTCCACCATTTCCATGAATTAGCCCATTATACGCCATTCTACTTTCTGGATTATCATACAAAGACCCAATATTGACGGTATTTTGAGTAAATGTTGATATATACCCTGAGTGTGGATCGGAATATCCCTTATATATACTGTTTTGAGAATCAAATTTAGACGATCCAAATAAATTAAAATAATTTCCACTACTTGTCCTTAAAGGCAAAGTATATCCCAATTCACCATTATAAATAGTACTGTGATATCCATCCATTCGCTTTAAATTTGCATATCTTTGGGAAAGTAAAAATCTTCCACCTATTATATTGTCTATTTTCTTTTCAAATATTGACCTTAAATGAGTAACAACTGGAGTTGTTGCAGATGGTACATATATTAACATTGGATCAAATCTTATAACCTCTGCAGCATGATATCCATCTTCATTTACCTTATATATACCAATGTAATTTCTTTTATATGTCTTATATTTTAAATAATATATTGCCATAAAATTTGGATCAGATGCTTTTCTAAGTTTACCTCTTATGTAGGTATCTTTACCTAAACCAAGCTCTATTCCGGTATTAATATGCCATCTATGTCCATATATAACATTATTATTTTCATCTACTTTATATCCCCTGGTATGCGGATTTATAATCCCAGTTTGTTCAGTAATTCCACCCTTTACTTTAAACATCCCCTCCCCCCTATCTTCATTCTTTTCATATAAAAGATGTCTATATTCAACATCTAAAATATTTGCCCTCATTCTTCTGGCATCCATTGTTTGCCCTGTTATTCCCTGACTTCCGCCCTTTAATCCACTTAAATCTTGAAAAAATGTTGGTCTAATTAATAAATCAACGTTATCTTTAAAACGTGTGTAATATGGAATTCCAAGCCCAACTTGACGAGATCCCACAAATACAATTTCAGGAGAAAGAAAACCAGATCTAGCTTTACCATCTATTTTTTGTGTATATTTTTCCATTTTAAATAATGGAACTGAAAAAAATCTGGCTTGAGAATTATAAACTATCATTTCTTCTTTATTCGTATCTATTGATATTTTTTCAGCCTTAAAGCTCCATGGTAAATGGGAATATTGTTTTTTCACATCTTCAAAGTTATTTTTATCATTTATTGTATTTAATCCCGTAGGTTGAAAAATATTTTGCGTTTTATCGTAATCTTTTGATGTTCTTAATCTCTCCAAATCAACTTCATTAGAGTTTTTCAAGTTACATGCAGAAAAAGTTGCATCTTCTATAGTGTACACTCCATTTGCACTTTGAGTTAATTTTTGTATTAAGATAGTACTATTATCGTATAAAAATATATGCCCATTTTTTATTTTTATTTCTTTATTTTTTTGATTATTTTCTAGTTCTTGAGAATATATTATAATATTTTGATTCGTTCTAATTCTTACATTTTCTTTAGCAATTATAATTCCTTCATCTCTGTTTACTAAAACAGTATTTGCATTAAATATACCAATTTCATTTGCACCAAATACATTGCCTTCGGATTTAATTTTTATGCCATTATCAGATTCTATGATATTGGCAAATAGTACCATTTTTTTACCATTTAAAATATTGGATGAAACATCATCATCTTTAGTTTTTTCTTTTTGTTGCTTTAGATCTAACAATGCATATACGTTGTTTTGAAAAAATAAACATTGTAATAATATGTATAAAATAAAAATGGATTTATTGATAAACATATTACAGCAATTTTTTAGTTTTAACCAATTTTAGTTGAATATATATAATATATTTTGCAATTTTTATTTTTTATATATATCAATCTTATTTATTTTAAGGTTTATTTATATACTTCATTTTAAAAAATTAATCTTTTTCCGATATAAAAGCATATATACCTTAAAATAAATCATGATTAAATATTTAATATTTATATATTTATTTTTGAAACTTTGCAATAATTTCCTTAGCAGATTTTGAATCCCCAAGTCCATCAAGCTTGACCCATTTACCTAAATCTAAATCTTTGTATCTTTCAAAAAAGTGCTTAATTTGGTTGACAAAAGTTTCTGGTAGGTCAGATAGTTCATTGATATTTTTATAATAAGGATCTGATTTAATTTTTGGTACTGCAATAATTTTTTCATCCTTTCCACTTTCATCTTCCATATATAAAACTCCTATAGGGCGAACCTCAATCACGCAACCTGGAATTAGTGGATATCGAGTTATAACCATTACATCAAGTGGATCTCCATCATCCGCTAAAGTATGAGGTATAAAGCCATAATTTGCAGGATAAAACATAGGAGTTTGAATAAATCTATCAACCATTATAACACCTGAATCTTTATCAAATTCATATTTTACCGGACAAGAACCAGCAGAAACTTCGATAATAACATTAACTTCATTTGGAACATTTTTTCCAATGTGAATTTTACTTAACGACATATAATTTCAATACAATAATCATAATTATGATTAGAAATAAAACAAAATGCAAGGAGTAAAATTTATATTTTAATATTCATATTAAAGCTCTACTTTCTTTATATTAATTATATTTCCATTAGTAATGGTTGAAATTATAAAAACTTGCTAATAATTTTTCATCATTATATAAGAATATTTAACGATAATTAATTTATGGTAAGAGTTAGATTCGCTCCATCTCCAACTGGAATGTTGCACATAGGTGGTGCAAGAACAGCTTTATTCAATTATATTTTTGCAAAAGTAAATAATGGTAAATTCTTACTAAGAATTGAGGATACAGACAAAGAAAGATCAACAAATGAAGCGACTAAAGCTATTTTAGATGGAATGTCTTGGCTTGGGCTTGAACATGATGAAGATATTATATATCAATCTTCTCGCCATAAAAGACACATTGAAATCGCAAATCAATTGATAAAAGAGGGAAAAGCATACTATGCATATGACACTAAAGAAGAGTTAAATTTAGAAAGACAGGAATCAGATAAAAACCATAAAAGCTATAGATACAGCGGAAAATGGAGAAATCAAGATTTGCAAAAACCTAATGATGTAAAACCTGTAATTAGAATTAAAGTTCCAAAAGGTGAAATAATTGTAAAAGATTTAATAAAAGGTGAAGTAAAATTTACAGATGAAGCAATTGATGATTTTATAATTGTTCGCTCAGACGGTACACCAACATATATGTTTGCTGTTGTGGTTGATGACATTGATATGAAAATTAGTCACATTATCAGAGGCGATGACCACCTAAGCAATACCCCTAAACAAATTGTAATTTATAATGCAATTGGCACAGAATGCCCACAATTCGGACATATCCCATTAATTTTTGACTCAGAGGGTACAAAAATGTCAAAAAGGAAAAATGCAGTAGCAGTAAGCGACTATGCAAATCTTGGTATATTACCAAATGCTTTAAAAAATTATTTGCTAAATTTGGGGTGGAGTTATAAAGGGGGAGATATTATATCACAAGATGAAGCAATTAGACAATTTAATATAACAGATGTTGGCTCATCCGCGTCTCGTTTTGATATAGACAAGCTATATAACATAAATCTTCACTATATTAAAAATAGCTCAAATTCCGAGTTAATAAATTTGATACAATGTAAATTAGAGGAAATATCTTGTATTAAATTAAATGTCGAAAAATTACATATTTTAAGCAATATAATGCCAGAATTAAAAAAGTGCAATAATATTAACGATATAATATCAAATGCAATAAGGTATATTAAAGACGAAATTGAATATACGCAAGAAGCACTTGATGTTATCAATAAAGATAAAAACCTCACTAAAGCTGTAATTTCTTTTGTTAAAACAGCAGATTTAGATAACTTTAAATCATCTTGGGATGAGTTCTTAAAAGAAAATAATCTAAAATTTGGTCAGGTTGGTCCTATTTTGCGAAGTATGTTAATTGGAATTACTAGCTCTACTGCACTTACGGCAATTATTTCCGCCTTGCCAAAAGATATTATAAAACAAAGAATAGCGAAAATTCTTATTTAAAAAATATTTATAACAAAATAATTGATAAGTATATATCCGTCATAATATGATTACAGCAATTGTTTATATATTTTTTCTAATTATAAATGTTTAGCTTTATGCAACATGTTGATGATTTTATGAATTAAATCATAAATCCATGAAATTTTACCCATTGATACCTTACTTACTAAGTCCATCATTCATTTTCAAGCAATAAAGAGTATATACATTTTCAACAAATAACTATCTTAGGCTTACACATAACCCAAAAATCATAGAGGTGTCAAAAAGTAGATTAACATTTAGGAGCAGCAAATACATAATCAAGATTGTTAACAGGAGATATAAAAGTATACCATTAACTGGAGTTAAAAAATAGCAAAAATAAAATACAAAGAATCATCTATATTATTTGCCAGTGGGTTTTTAACCAATTTTAGTGTTTTAACGAAATATCATCAATTTTTCTAAATGCCAGAATTTATGTTCATCGCTCTAGGGTGGCATTGAAGGTTTGACATAAATGCCTCTAGGGCAAAAACTTTCACATATCAAAATAGAATATGGAAATACTTGAAAATAATATTTCAATTCCAAATAAACTAATTACCACAGATAGCATCTTCAGTGTTGAAGAGTATATTTGCAAATTCAATGAAATATTGACTTTGGCAGAAGAATATGATTGTATAATATATATTTATGATGCACATGGAATAGGTGTGATTGGTAAAAATGATCAAGGCATAAAATTGTAGTTATAATTTTTACCAAAAGATGCCATTAAGTCTCTAAAGAATTAAATATCTAAAATAAAAGTTACTACCACAAGCATTATTGCTATCACAGACTAAATCCAAAAAATTTACTGTTCTGCAAATTTTTATTCATTTTTAGCATTTTATAGGTTTAATAAATATACTATACCATTATATGAAAATTTACCAATCTCAACTCTTATGTTTATATTTCATTATCATTGGAATAAATATTGCTATACATATTATAGTTTTCCATCACCCTCATAACATAATCTCTTGTTTGCCCATATGTTATAGATTCAATCCAATTTACAAGTTCATCATCTTCCATATTGCTTGGGTTTCCAAATTTTGAAATCCATTTATTTGAAGCACCTGGACCCGCATTGTATGCTGCCGCCACCAAAACCTTATTGTCATTGAAAATTTCCTTTAATTGCCTTATATATTCATTTCCAATTCTAATATTATATTCTTTGTCAGTAAGCATTTTTCTATCACTATAATGTAGGTGTAATTTTTTTGAAATTCTTTTTGCGGTTTCTGGTATAACTTGCATAAGCCCCATGGCATTTTTTTCACTTATTGCATCTATTGTAAATCCACTTTCTTGTCTTATGATGCTTGATGTAAAGTTATCCATTTTATCATGAATTTTTGGATATGAAATTTTTGGTAAAAATACCCCAAATCTTGTAGCATAGCGAACAATTGGTGCAAGTTCATATTTATTTAAAATCTTACTTGAATTATATAAAATACTTAAAACCTCATCTTTAGATTTCTTTATCATGGAATCTTGTATAATTAATAAGGACAACTCTTGTAAATTATATTTATTCAAAAGTAAACCTGTTTTAAACATAGCATTATCTATATTTTCTGATATATTAATATTAACCATGTATCCATCAATTTTATTTTTTAATGAAAAGTTTAATTTTTTTATTGCTTTTTGGCCATAAAATGTTGTTGGATATTCTGATGCTTTTTCATAATAACCTATCGCCTTTTCATTTTGATTCATTGCATCGCAACATCTTCCAAGCCAGTAATTACCTCTTGCAATGGATATTGCATAACCACTATTTTTAATAATATTTTCAAAATAATCAATTGCCAAGCTTGGTTTATCTAAAAATGTTAAGTAAATCCATCCCAATAAAAATTGATGATGCACATAGTCTGATTTTTTTCTTGGAATAGAGGATTTTAATACATCTATTGCAACATTGTAATCTCTATTGTTTAAAGCTTCAATCGTTGCAAGATTTTGATATTTCCATATCATATCCCCAAGTAGACCATCTTTATCTTTAATCCTTGATGCAAATTTTATAGTTTTTTGGCTGGCATTTGCATTTACCATACATTTTAATAAAATTGCATTTATACCATCATCATTTGTGGATATTTCATACCATTTTTCAAGCATATTTTTACTTAAAGTTTTGCAAGATTGAGTGATATGAATTTTTTTATCATTTAACTCCCTTGCATCAGTGCCTTCTTTAAAAAGATTGTTAATTCTTATGGCTTCTTGAATATTACCGGATATCAAAAGCTGATTAATCCTGTGATTAAAAATTTCAAGATTAAAGTATTTTTGATACTTCAAAAAAAACAAAGCCTCACTATCAGATGAAGAAAATTTATTATATATCCATATATTTTGAACTATATTTGCGATGTTTGGTGATGTAATTTGATTATCTGTCTTTAAAAGATTTAACATTCTATATAAATCTTTATAAGAAAATTCGCTAATATTAATATTATTTAATATTTCCTCTATTGTGCTACTTGAAAGAGTTTTTTGATTTCTTTCCAGTAAATTAATAATATAAAGTAAAATTGTTTTTTGTGCATATGACGCTTTAAAATCTGCATTATTAATAATATGTTTAATATATTTTTCATTTTTTGTTTTATCAAAAGCTATAATTAAAGAAGATAAAATTTCATAATTTTTATTCAGATTTGCACAATTTCCTTTTTCTATACAATGAAATATTGCTTTATAACTTATATTGATATCATTTTTTAAACTTTTTGCATAAGTCTTATTTGTGATAAAAAATAAAATACAAAATATATAGATATTTAAATTTATTACTTTATATACAAGCAGTAGATTTTTAATATGATAAGCCAAGAAAACAAAAAAACAATCTTCGTAGCAATATGTGGGAAACCAAATGTTGGAAAGTCAACTATTTTAAACAAATTATTAGAAACAAAATTAAGTATAGTAACTTATAAGCCTCAAACTACGCGGAACTCTATAAGGGGAATACTCACTCAGAATGATACACAAATTGTATTTGTAGATACACCTGGAATTTTAACGAATCCAAAGGGAAATTTACAAAATGTTATTGTACAAAATGCATGGAATGGCATAGATGGCATTGATATTGCATGTTTTGTAGTGGATGCTGAAAATGGCTTTACCACCAGTACAAAAGCTTTAGCGGAAAAAATAAAGACAAAAGTTCCACATATGATTTGTATTTTAAATAAAATTGATTGCATAAAACAAGAGGCTTTTAAGTATCAAACCGCAGAAAAACTCTTCGCATCTAATTTATTTACTGAAATTTTCCCAATTTCTGCAACAAAAGATAAAACAATAAATATGGTTAAAGAATACTTTTTCAAACATGCAAAATTTGGAATTTGGCATTATGATCCAGAATATTTAACAGATAAACCAAATGTTTTTATAGCATCTGAAATTACAAGAGAGACAATTTTTCAAAAACTTCAACAAGAAATTCCATATAGCATAAATGTCGAAACGCCAATTTTCATTTTTCATGAAAGTTTTATAGAAATATCTCAAGATATTTTAATTTCTCGCCAAGCACATAAAAAAATACTAATAGGTGAGCATGGCAGCATGATAAAACAATTAAGAATTATTACAACAAAAAAACTTGAAAGATTTTATGGTATAGATATAAAATTATCACTTTTTGTAAAGGTATCTGAACTTTGGAGTGATAAAATGACAATAGATTGATTAAACAATGTTTAAAATGTTGAGACTGTTAGTTTTATTTTATTGAATTTTCAAAAAATATTGACTTTTTATTTTACTTCAAATATCCATAAAATAGTAGTCATTTTTATAACACATGGAAGAGAAAGATTTGGGGCATTTGCCATCTTGGAATTTAAAAAATTTATATAGCGATTTTAAAGATATACAAATTGACTTGGATATTGAAAATCTTGAGAAAAAAGTTGAAATTTTTATTAAGGAATATGATGGAATAATATCAAAAATTCAAGCAGACGGATTATATGTAGCCGTAACTCAATATGAGGAAATTGAAAAAATATTAACTAAGCTGTATGTATTTGCGTATTTAAGCTTTACAGTTGACATGTCTTGTGATGATGCAAAAATATTATTACAAAAAATCAAAGACAAATATAGCGATGTAGTGTCAAAATTATCTTTTTTATCTATACAAATTAATGAAATTAGTGATGAAAAATTTAATGAGATTATTCAATCTGGAAAACAAATTATTAAATATCAGCCATATTTAAGAGATATAAGACGTTTTAAGAATCATATTTTGTCACAAGAAATTGAAAGTTTAATTATTCAAAAAGATAACAGCGGTATTAACGCTATAGTAAGATTATTTGATGAACATGAAACTCGCTTAAGATTTAATATAAATAATAAAATACTAACCCTATCCCAAGCAATGGACTTGCTTAGTAACAAAGATAGAGAAATTAGAAAAGAAGCTGGAATTGAAATTGGTAAAGTATTTAAAAATAATGCATGGTTTTATGCAATTATTATGAATACCATTGCTAAAGAAAAATCTACCATGAATGATTTAAGGCAATATCCATTACCAATTTCATCACGAAATTTGGCAAATTTTATAGAAGATGACGTGGTTGATTGCTTAATAAACTCTGTTAAACATAGATATCCATCTATATCTCATAGATATTATAAACTAAAATGTAAGTTACTTGGAGTTGAAAAATTAAATTTTTATGATAGAAATGCACCAATTTTCGTAAATGATGATAAAACTTATACATTTGATGATGCAAAAAATATAGTGTTGCGTTCATATTATGCGTTTTCTAATGAAATTGGTGATATCGTAAAAAAATTCTTTGATGAAGAGTGGATTGATGCAAAGCCTGCAGAATTTAAGTCTAGTGGGGCATTTTGTTGCTCATCAACATCAGATTTAAACCCATATATTATGATGAATTTTATGGGAAAGGCAAGAGATGTAGCAACTCTTGCACATGAACTTGGGCATGGAGTGCACATGTATTTATCACGTATTCAAGGGCAATTAATGCAAGATACACCTCTTACTTTAGCAGAAACTGCATCAATTTTTGGTGAACAATTAACATTTAGAGAGCTTTTGAAGGGTGCAACTTCTAAAAATGAAAAAATGTCATTACTTTGCCAAAAAATAGAAGACATGATAAACACGGTAATTAGACAAATTGCATTTTGTGAATTTGAAATAAAAATACACAATGCAAGGAAAACCTCTGAACTCACGGAAAGTCAAATCGGTGATATATGGATGGATATTCAATCAAAATCCCTTGGTCAACATGTAATATTAGATGAAAATTATAAATATTATTGGACATACATATCTCATTTTATACATTCTCCATTTTATGTATATGCCTATGCTTTTGGAGATTTATTGGTAAATTCTTTATACAAAGTTTATACAATGGGAGATGTTGAAAATTTTCCACATAAATATATTGAAATGCTTTCAACTGGCGGAACCTTGCATCATTCAGATTTACTTGCACCGTTTAATTTATCTGCAAAAGACCAAGATTTTTGGAATCTTGGCCTTGATGTTATAGAGGAAATGATAAATCAAGTAGAGATAATGATAGAATAAACTTACTATTTTATCATTATATTATACAATTATGCTACCTTTGTTGTATTTCACCTGTGCATTTTCGAATTCTTGAGGAAGTTTGGAATGCTTGAGGCAATTTATTACAAATGTAGATAGGGGGGCGTTTAGCTTTTGAAACTCCAAAGCTATTAGCCTTTATTGCCTTTTCACTGGGTTGCAGATTGTCTTCTTTTGAAACTCCAAGGCTATTAGTCTTTATTGTGCTTTCACTGGGTTGCAGATTGTCTTCTTTTGGAACTCCAAAGCTATTATTCTTTATTGCGCCGCTTTTACTGGGTTGCAGATTGCCTTCTTTTGGAACTCCAAAGCTATTATTCTTTATTGCGCCGCTTTTACTGGGTTGCAGATTGCCTTCTTTTGGAACTCCAAAGCTATCATTCTCAAAAAAAGCTTGTTCAACTCCAAAGCTATTCTTTATTGCGCTTTCACTGGGTTGCGGATTGCCTTCTTTTGGAACTCCAAAGCTAACATTGCATGCATCCACCCTTGTTATATCTATACTACACATATCCGTAGGATTTGATTGTAGAGCAAACACATTACCACCGTCAAGTGTTTTATCAAAGCTAACATTTTTATGATGATGTTTTAAAGGAATTTTGTCAGATCTTACCTTAATGTTCAATATCTTAATTTTATTATTACCAAATACTTTTTCTAAATTAGTAGGACTTTTATTAATAGAGTGTATTATTGGCATTTTAGATGTTAAAACTTTAACACTATTAGAATTAGCGTTAGGGTCATCCTTCACCTTATCCGCGGGGGAGGGATTTTCTTGTGTTTTAATATTATTATTGCTTTTAGTAGTCGCAGGAAATGCTACAATATTTAATACCTTTCTGCAATAATAAGGGTTTTTAGTTTGTTGTGCCGAAATCCCATTATTATTTGCTTGTGTCGGTGCCGCTTGATCCATTACCGCAGCATTTTGTTTTGTAACAGGGGTAGTTAGATTGGA
>Ga0214919_10006489_pt1 | contig 16081 bp, 21 predicted proteins | sample LL1503_MetaG_FD_177994 | JGI IMG/M metagenome (GOLD analysis project Ga0214919, IMG submission 177994) | Freshwater microbial communities from Lake Lanier, Atlanta, Georgia, United States - LL-1503 | ecosystem: Environmental > Aquatic > Freshwater > Lake | place: USA: Georgia | collected... | reverse complement strand
AGCGGAAGCGCAGGTTCAAGCGGAAGTGCTGGAACATCAGGAACTTCAGGCTCAAGCGGAAGTGCAGGCTCAAGCGGTAGTGCAGGTTCAAGCGGAAGTGCAGGAACATCTGGTACCTCAGGCTCAAGCGGAAGCGCTGGTTCAAGCGGAAGCGCTGGTTCAAGCGGAAGCGCTGGTACATCAGGAACTTCTGGCTCAAGCGGTAGTGCAGGTTCAAGCGGTAGTGCAGGGTCGTCAGGAACTTCAGGTTCTGCTGGTTCTTCAGGAACTTCAGGTTCTTCTGGTTCGTCAGGTTCAAGCGGAAGCACTGGCTCAAGCGGTTCATCTGGCACATCTGGTTCTGCTGGTTCATCGGGTTCAAGCGGTAGCGCAGGTTCAAGCGGTTCTGCTGGTTCATCTGGAACTTCAGGCTCTACTGGTTCATCTGGTTCAAGCGGAAGCACTGGTTCAAGTGGTTCATCAGGCACATCTGGTTCTGCTGGTTCGTCAGGCTCAAGCGGAAGCGCTGGTTCAAGCGGAAGCGCTGGTACCTCAGGAACTTCTGGCTCAAGTGGTTCTGCTGGCTCAAGCGGAAGTGCAGGTTCAAGCGGTAGTGCAGGAACATCTGGTACTTCAGGCTCAAGTGGAAGCGCAGGTTCAAGCGGAAGTGCAGGTTCAAGCGGTAGTGCAGGAACATCAGGTACATCAGGTTCGGCTGGTTCTTCAGGCTCGGCAGGAACATCAGGTTCTGCTGGTACATCTGGAACATCGGGTACTCGTGGTTCGTCAGGAACTTCAGGCTCTGCTGGTTCGTCAGGAACTTCAGGAACTGATGGTACATCTGGTTCATCTGGTTCTGCTGGGACATCTGGAACATCAGGTACTCGTGGTTCATCAGGAACTTCAGGTTCTGCTGGTTCATCAGGAACTTCAGGTTCTGCTGGTTCATCAGGCTCAAGCGGAAGCACTGGCTCAAGCGGTTCATCAGGCACATCAGGTTCTGCTGGTTCGTCAGGAACTTCAGGTTCTGCTGGTTCGTCAGGTTCAAGTGGAAGCACTGGTTCAAGTGGTTCGTCAGGAACTTCAGGTTCTGCTGGTTCATCAGGCTCGAGCGGAAGCACTGGTTCAAGCGGTTCATCAGGAACTTCAGGTTCTGCTGGTTCATCAGGCTCATCAGGTTCTGCTGGTTCATCAGGCTCAAGCGGAAGCACTGGCTCAAGCGGTTCATCAGGCACATCAGGTTCTGCTGGTTCGTCAGGAACTTCAGGTTCTGCTGGTTCGTCAGGTTCAAGCGGAAGCACTGGTTCAAGCGGTTCATCTGGAACATCAGGCTCAAGCGGAAGCGCAGGTTCAAGCGGTAGTGCAGGTTCAAGCGGTAGTGCAGGAACATCTGGAACTTCAGGTTCTGCTGGTTCTTCAGGAACTTCAGGTTCTGCTGGTTCGTCAGGTTCAAGTGGAAGCACTGGTTCAAGCGGTTCATCTGGAACTTCAGGTTCTGCTGGTTCGTCAGGTTCAAGTGGAAGCGCAGGTTCAAGCGGTTCTGCTGGTTCATCTGGAACTTCAGGCTCTGCTGGTTCATCGGGTTCAAGCGGAAGCACTGGCTCAAGCGGTTCATCAGGCACATCTGGTTCTGCTGGTTCTTCAGGTTCAAGTGGTAGCGCAGGTTCAAGCGGTTCTGCTGGTTCATCTGGAACTTCAGGCTCTACTGGTTCATCTGGTTCAAGCGGAAGCACTGGCTCAAGCGGTTCATCAGGCACATCTGGTTCTGCTGGTTCGTCAGGCTCAAGCGGAAGCGCAGGTTCAAGCGGAAGTGCTGGAACATCTGGTACATCAGGCTCAAGCGGAAGTGCAGGCTCAAGCGGAAGTGCAGGTTCAAGCGGTAGCGCAGGAACATCTGGAACTTCAGGTTCTGCTGGTTCTTCAGGTTCTTCAGGTTCTGCTGGTTCAAGCGGTAGTGCAGGAACATCAGGTACATCAGGTTCGGCTGGTTCATCAGGCTCGGCAGGAACATCAGGTTCTTCAGGTTCTGCTGGTACATCTGGAACATCTGGTACTCGTGGTTCATCAGGAACTTCAGGTTCTGCTGGTTCATCAGGAACTTCGGGAACTGATGGAACATCAGGTTCTTCAGGTTCTGCTGGTACATCTGGAACTTCGGGTACTCGTGGTTCATCAGGAACTTCAGGTTCTGCTGGTTCATCAGGAACTTCAGGTTCTGCTGGTTCATCTGGAACTTCAGGTTCTACTGGTTCGTCAGGTTCAAGCGGAAGCACTGGCTCAAGCGGTTCGTCTGGCACTTCAGGTTCTGCTGGTTCTTCAGGCTCAAGCGGAAGCACTGGGTCAAGTGGTTCGTCTGGAACTTCTGGTTCATCAGGCACATCAGGTTCTACTGGTTCGTCAGGTTCAAGCGGAAGGACTGGCTCAAGCGGTTCGTCTGGAACTTCAGGTTCTGCTGGTTCGTCAGGTTCAAGCGGAAGCACTGGCTCAAGCGGTTCGTCTGGAACTTCGGGTTCTGCTGGTTCATCAGGTTCAAGCGGAAGCACTGGTTCGTCAGGCTCAAGCGGAAGCGCAGGTTCAAGCGGTTCGTCTGGAACTTCAGGCTCTGCTGGTTCATCAGGCACATCAGGTTCTACTGGTTCGTCAGGTTCAAGCGGTAGCACTGGCTCATCAGGCTCAAGCGGAAGCACTGGCTCAAGCGGTTCATCTGGAACTTCTGGTTCTGCTGGTTCGTCAGGTTCAAGTGGAAGCACTGGGTCAAGTGGTTCGTCTGGAACTTCTGGTTCTGCTGGTTCTTCAGGTTCAAGCGGTAGCACTGGTTCGTCAGGTTCAAGTGGAAGCACTGGGTCAAGTGGTTCGTCTGGAACTTCTGGTTCTGCTGGTTCGTCAGGTTCAAGCGGTAGCACTGGTTCATCAGGCTCAAGCGGAAGCACTGGCTCAAGCGGTTCATCTGGAACTTCAGGTTCTGCTGGTTCTTCAGGCTCAAGCGGTAGCACTGGTTCGTCAGGCTCAAGCGGAAGCACTGGCTCGAGCGGTTCATCTGGAACTTCAGGTTCTGCTGGTTCTTCAGGCTCAAGCGGTAGCACTGGTTCGTCAGGCTCAAGCGGAAGCACTGGCTCAAGCGGTTCATCAGGCACATCAGGTTCTGCTGGTTCGTCAGGCTCAAGCGGAAGCACTGGCTCAAGCGGTTCATCTGGAACTTCAGGTTCTGCTGGTTCGTCAGGCTCAAGTGGAAGCGCAGGTTCAAGCGGAAGCGCTGGTACTTCAGGAACTTCTGGTTCTGCTGGTTCAAGTGGTTCGTCAGGCTCAAGCGGAGCGTCTGGAACTGCTGGTTCATCTGGAACATCTGGTTCTGCTGGTTCAAGCGGTTCGTCAGGCTCAAGCGGAGCGTCTGGAACTGCTGGTTCATCTGGAACATCTGGTTCTGCTGGTTCGTCAGGTTCAAGCGGAGCATCTGGAACTGCTGGTTCTTCAGGAACTTCTGGTTCATCAGGTTCAAGTGGAGCATCTGGAACGGCTGGTTCATCTGGAACATCTGGTTCTGCTGGTTCAAGTGGTTCGTCAGGCTCAAGCGGAGCGTCTGGAACTGCTGGTTCATCTGGAACATCTGGTTCTGCTGGTTCAAGTGGTTCGTCAGGTTCAAGCGGAGCATCTGGAACTGCTGGTTCTTCAGGAACTTCTGGTTCATCAGGTTCAAGTGGTAGCACTGGTTCAAGCGGTTCATCTGGAACTTCAGGCTCAAGCGGTTCTGCTGGCTCAAGCGGAAGCACTGGTTCATCAGGCTCAAGCGGAAGCACTGGCTCAAGCGGTTCATCAGGCACATCTGGTTCTGCTGGTTCGTCAGGCTCAAGCGGAAGCACGGGTTCATCAGGCTCAAGCGGAAGCGCAGGTTCAAGCGGAAGTGCAGGCACGGCTGGTTCTTCTGGAACCTCTGGAGCAACAATAACTGGCCCTGCTGGTACATCAGGTTCAAGCGGAAGTGCAGGCACTGCTGGTTCTTCTGGAACTTCTGGAATTCAAGGCCCTGCTGGAACTTCTGGTTCATCAGGCTCGGCAGGAAGTTCGGGAACTTCAGGTCTGACAATCCCAGGAACTTCAGGTTCATCAGGTTCTGCTGGTTCAAGCGGTTCGTCAGGTTCAAGTGGAGCATCTGGAACGGCTGGTTCATCAGGAACTTCAGGTTCTGCTGGTTCAAGTGGTTCGTCAGGCTCAAGCGGAGCATCTGGAACGGCTGGTTCATCTGGAACATCTGGTTCTGCTGGTTCAAGCGGTTCGTCAGGTTCAAGCGGAGCATCTGGAACTGCTGGTTCTTCAGGAACTTCTGGTTCATCAGGCTCAAGCGGAGCATCTGGAACGGCTGGTTCAAGTGGTTCATCAGGTTCAAGTGGAGCATCTGGAACGGCTGGTTCATCTGGAACTTCAGGTTCTGCTGGTTCAAGCGGTTCGGCAGGTTCAAGCGGAGCATCTGGAACTGCTGGTTCTTCAGGAACAAGTGGTGGTCAGGGGGCGCCAGGTACACCAGGAACATCTGGTTCATCAGGCTCGGCAGGAAGTTCAGGTACTTCAGGTCAAACCATTCCAGGAACTTCAGGTTCATCAGGTTCTGCTGGTTCAAGTGGTTCGTCAGGTTCTGCTGGAACTTCTGGAACATCAGGTACTCGTGGTTCATCTGGTACATCTGGAGCAGGTGGAACTTCTGGTTCATCTGGTACATCAGGCTCAAGCGGAAGTTCGGGTTCATCAGGAGTAACGGGAGCGCCAGGGTCATCTGGTTCGAGCGGAACTGCTGGTACGAGCGTAAGCGTGAGCGGTACAACGAATCAGATTGTTAAGTTTACTGGTGCTACAACCATCGGTAACTCAAATGCTTCGGATGATGGTACTACATTCCTGATTTCTACATCTAAATTCAAGGTGGCAACATCTATGGCGGTAGGGGGAATAACGCCTTCTGCAACCACGGGTAGAATTGACGCAGCGAATGATGTAGTTGCCTTCAGCACATCTGATAGAAACTTGAAAGAAAACTTTGTAAGAATTGAAAAAGCACTTGATAAAGTAAGAGCGATTTCAGGATACGAGTTTGACTGGAAAGCCAAGTACAAAATAGACCACGGATTTGAAGGTCATGATGTGGGTGTAATCGCTCAGGAAATTGAGAGAGTGTTACCTGAAGTTGTGACAACCAAATTCAACGGATGGAAAGGTGTCAAGTATGATAAGATTGTACCTCTATTAATAGAAGCAATCAAAGAACTTGCAGATAAGGTTGAAAAACTGGAACAACAGAATGTTAAATAACTAAAAATAATAAACTCTGGGAAAGCCTACAAATAGTGGGCTTTCTCGGTTTTTATGTTAAATAATAAAATTTAAAAAATCAAATATGGCTTTACCATCAACTAATTTAGGAGTGTCAGACATTTTTTATATGGCAAATCCGTCAGCGAGTGGAGTTACAGATATGTCATTTTTAGACATCGCTGCGGTTTCGTATTTTGAAGGGCCGAATGGTACAAATGCCAAACCTTATAATTATTGGGGTGAAAGTGGTGGTATTGGTACTGGTGGTTCAAATAGAATATATGGAACAACTGCAAGGGCTGGAAACAACTATTTCATGAGTGATTTTCAGGGCTTGACTTATTTTTATGATAATAGCAGTTTTCTGGTTAAAATTAACATTACAAACAATTTAAATCCTAATGCGCCTTTCCCACCTCCTGGGACTAATAATGATATTAACATAAGTGCAACTCTATTCGATAGTACTTATACATATCAATATGGTGTTAATGGAGGCGGTCTGGTTTTGTCTGGTGGGGGTACTTATAATGCAACTATTTCGCAAACAACCAGTCCGATTATTTTTAGAGGATATTGGCAGGTAGACCTTGCCCCATCTCCACAATTGGAAGCCAATAGTAAAGTTGATATTACGATAAATGGTAATGCTAAGGTTACTAATGGCGCAATTAATGCAGGGCCAGGAACGACAACCTTTACTGGTGCAACTTATGGTAATGAAGATGTTGCATATTATAGTTTGCTTGGTGGTACTGGTCTTTACATAGACATATATTGTCACCCATAATCCTTAATTTCGTAGAAAATAAATATTTACAAATATGCAAGTTATAAAATTAGATGAACAAGAAGTAAAATTTGGTTCTGAAACACATGACCAATACCAAAGCATGTTGCAATCCCTTGGTAATCTCGAAAGCAGAATTTTAAAAATTCATGCTACTCTTGATGAGTTAATAGAACAAAAAAAATCTTTGCATGCTGAACTACTACCCGTAGAACAAAAATTCCAAAATTTCATTGAAGGTGTTGGTGTTAAATATGGTTCAGGTAAATTAGATTTTGTCGATGGTACTTTAACAATCCAATAATGGTAGTTGTATTTTTTGGTAAAAGAAATGCTGGCAAAACAACACTTTGTCGAAACTTTTATCAATGGGTGCGTTCCAATACGCCATTAAGAGTTCACTACATTGATAACGATAAATTCAGGTTTATTTTTAACCTGAAATCTATTGACAAAGAAACTGAAATTGATTTGCTTGAAAAAGCATCAACGATTGCAAAATATGAGCAATCTTTAAATGATGTTGTGCTGATGTCATTATCGTTTGCGTATGATGATTTGCGTAAAAAACTATCAAGTGATAATAAAGTTTTATGGGTTTATTTAACTCATGATTCTGACAAAAGGCAGAGCAATAAAAAGGAGTTTGAGCAGTTTGAAGAGCCAGATAATGTATTTACTATCAACACAGATGACAATTCAGTTAATGAATCGCTCAACTTAGTAATAGAAAAATATAAAGAATTTTGTTTAGTTTCGCATAAGAAGAATTATTATGCAGACGGAAACTAAAAATGCTGAACAAATTTGGAGATATATTTTCCGTGGTTTAGGTGCGGTATTCTCCTTTTTTATGTACGATACATATCAGCAAGTGAGAGAAATAAAGGTTGGAGTTGAAGAATTGAAAATTATGGTTGCTGAAACCAAAAAAGATGTTCAATTCCAGCAAGAGCGTTTTTCTGAATTCAAAAACGACATAGATAAAAGAATAGTTGTATTAGAAACAATCAAATCAAAATGATGCACGATAACGATTATATGTATTTTGACCCTGCCACGGTAGGTGCAATAGTTGCAGGACTTGGAAGTGCAGGAGTTCAAGCGATTGATGCTTCCAAAAGAAGAAAATTAGAAGCAGGACTTGCTGAGTTAAATGCTCAAGAACAAAAAGATTTGCAGGAGAAAACTTTGAGAGCGCAAAGTCAACAAGCAAAGTTGCAATTGATTGAAGATGCAATCGCTAAAAAGCGTAAAGAAAAATACATTCCCTATTACATTGGTGGTGCATTATTGGTAATAGGAATCATAGGTGCAGTAGTTTATTTTAAGAAAAAGTGATGAACATTCCAGTTAAAGTACAACATGGGTTAGTTATTCTGGGCGTAGTTGTCTTGGGATACATTCTTTTGGTGCCTAAAAACAAAAAAAGTAAAAACTCTACACCCAAAGTTGCGGAAGACTCTAAAGTCAAAAATTTACAGAATGCTAAGGTCGTTTTAGATGCTTATTTGAATGCGGTTGAAGCCAAAGAAAGCCCACAAGCATTAAATAAACTTAATAGCATTTTTGCTCAAGAGTATCAGTTGAAAGTTCAAAAAAATGCCCAAGGAAAATATGTCGCCAGAACATTGTCTGGAGAAGATGTTTTAATGGTCAAGTAAAATGGCAGATATTGCTCCAACCATAACGGTTTTATCATCGCCAGCCGTTAGTGTTACAAGCATTAACAACTTGTCCTATGGGACATTACAACAAAGTATAGGTTCTTACGCATACTTATTAAATAGCATTTATGAGTATACTGAACAAACCAGTCAGTTGTTGCAACCCATCGGTCTTAAAAAGTACAATGCAAGGGGTACAAAGCAAATTTACAATCTTCAAATGGCGGTTGACCCATATCAAAATCTTGCATCTATTCATCAAGACACAATTGGATTGGATTATGCATTTGATGGTAATAACAACTTTTACTTTTATCTGGAACCCAATACCTACGCTCAATTACAATTTGACATTGTAGAAATAGCACCGATAATGTTCTTGAACAAAAGGTGTTTATTTGAAGAAATTGAATTCCTTGAAGACTATTTAGTGACTTTCTAATGCCAGCGGAACAAATCATATTGAATGTAACCAATACCCAGCCGTTTAGAACGGTTGTTTCTCTATTGGGGGGATTAGGTGACTACTACAATGTAAATACCAATGCAAACACTTTATATCAGTGGGATTTATCAGGTGTCGATTTTACATTGAATCCAAATTTTTATCTTGAGTATAGACCAGTTGGAAGCGTTGCTCCTTATAGTGTATATGAAGGAATCACATATTACTCTTACCAAGGCTTTTTGAATTACTTGAATAGGCAGGCATTTTTCGGTTTCTTTTGGCCTGATGGTAAAATTCTCTACACGGCAAACGACCAAATACAATTCAGATTTTTCTCTTTTAACTTTTAACAAAAAAGGTCGCCTTTGTTAAGACAACCTTTTTCGGTGAAATCGTATCAAGGAGCAGTCCTTCACACATAAAGAAGAAAAACTAACTGCTACAATTAATCATTTTAAAATCAATGAGAAATTCAGCGATTCAAATTTATGAGTCATAATTTGAATTGGCAAGAGTTTGATAAATATTTCTCTTGTTCTTATTAAACTTATTAACCTTCTGTATTGGTTCAACTACGATACTTTCATTGTCATCCAAGGTTAAAATATTACCACCTTCAATCTTATCATCTATACTCAGCCCCATGGAGCCTGCTTTGTCTTTGGGTAGTAATTTGGCTAATTGTTTGAGTACAATCTTTTTTAACATCCAGAAGTTTGGGTCTTTTGAATCATTGAAATACATGTCACTGGAAACTGGCATAATAGCAATCGTATTTGTCAATTCGGACTTGGACATTACCTTAAATAACTTTTCATCGTTCAAAGTCTTTACAACTATGTATATGTATTCAAGCGTAAAAGCATTCCTGATGACATCCTTGGGCTTATGAATCAATTTAGGTTCCAGACCTAATTCATACTCAAAATCATCGCCCTCGTGGACGGATTCAGCCCAAATCGATTTAATATATCCAGTTCGATTCAAAAGAGCAATGATTCCTTTGTAACCAAGTAATGGTTTTACATATTCACCATCGGTCATAAAGAAAAATTCACCCAAATTAGAATTGGGACTCAAACCTAATTCCGCACAATAAATAATGCTCGCAAAAAGACTTTTTGGGTTCTTCATAAAAGCAGTGAGGAGTTTGGGGTTGTTCTTGATTTCAGAAGTCACAACTTGCTTAAATTGAGCAGGTGAAATCTGATTAGAAACTAAGAGGTCATTTAATATCTTTTCTGTGAAAAGAAACATCTGACCTTCGAAACTGGTAATATCTACGGGTTTTGACATGTGTTAAGGTTCTATTGTTGTTATTGGGTTTTTGCTCTTCCTTTCTAAAAGAATAAGCCTGCTTAAAAACTTGAGTTGTCTGGATGCTACTCGTAACAAGTGAAACCAAATTAAATTGGTAACAATAAGAACGATAAGTAGAATCCAATCTACCTGAGTCATGACTGACGCTTTATAATCAATTCACGAACATTTTTAAGCCATCGCATTTCTTCTAAATCGGATGCAGTAAATCCATTTTTGTCCATCTGATGGTCTAAAGCATCAATCTTTGCTTCGATAATGTTTCTGGCTTCAAGTTTTTTGTAGTGGTTAAACAAGAAGTTTACATGTTCTTCTGGTGATTGTGTAATCATTTTAATAGTAAATTTTTATAGGTTGAGGTAATAATTGTTTTTGTTTGCATTTATCAACTAAGGGGCAAGTGCTACATTTTTTTGGTGAAGGATAAGCCTTCCAACTTTTTGTTTTCGCAATCCCCATAATTCTTCTCCGAGTTTCATAGACGCTATGCAAATGCATATCAAATCTTGACTCTTCAATAATTATCTGGTAAATACGCATGTCCGTTGGGTCTTTTGAATTGAAAACCCAGAAATAGAAGTCTACATCGGCATTAGAATCCAATCGCTCCAACAGTGAATAATGCACGGCTTGTATCATGTGACCTTCATTTTCTGCCATACTATCTTCGTGCCATCCAAATGGACTCCACATGTTATCAATTAAACCTGAGTATTTCAAGTCTATGATTGCTCTGCGACCATTCACATTAGCCAGAATGTCAAGAGTGCCTTCCATCTGTCCTTGAGTAATTATTTTTCCAGTAGAAATTACCTCAATATTGAGTTCTTTCAATAACTTTTTGAAGTACAACGCACTTTCATTTGCTCTCTTATAATCAATAGAAAAATCTTCTTTTGCAGTTCCTTTATAAACTTTTACTGGTTGAGGAATTTCCCCATATTTTGGCAACTGGTTTGTCGCCATGTATTCAAACCAGTGTCCTAAAAGCATTGAGTCTGTGCTTGGGAAAACTACTCCATCAAAGTACTTTGCCTTAATTACTAATCCGCATTCTTTACCCTGCAAATAATCACTGAAGTCTTTCATTAACGACTGAGTGATTTTTCTCTTTGTGGGACTGCTTTTGAAGGCTTTATTAACCTTTTTTACTCCAACCTTTGCCATTCCAGTAGTGTTTAATATTTTTTATTGTTTTAGTAGAAACTCCAATTACTAAAGTTTCAGTTGTTTCCCTGAGTAAATTTACAATTGTATAACCTTCGTTTTTTAACTTTTCGGTGTTGCAAACTTCTTCCAGTTTTGCTCTGGCAGTAATCTTATTAATGGCTTCAATACTGATGGGTTTATCTAATCCATCGAAATAATAGCGATATAATTTCATTACACTTTATATGTATTTTAAGACAAGTTCATTTGAGCAATAAAACATACATTTGAATACTCGTTCTATTCTGATTGGATAGTGGCGTGTTGTCTAAGAGAAGTAAGGCGAAGGGATGCCACCCCTCGCCTTTACTTTTAAAGTTTTGCATCAAATGAAATCAAATCTTTAATACGGCTTAGTTCCCAAGTGCAATCGGATGATTTTATTCCATCTTCAGTCATTTCGCTTCCCACAATGATTCCGTTATTGGCAAACCAATTTTCATTATTAATTGAAAAGAACCCTTTCACATTACCCACACTCATAAAACCTTCTTCATCAACATAAATTACATCGCCATATCCACCTTTTTTATGGGGTGGTAAAATAGTTGCAGTTTCTATTAACTGGCAACCATTACCAATCGTTTGGTAAAATGCGTCCAATGAATTTTCAATGTCAGTTTCGTAAACTTCTTGGCGCTCTACATCAATTTTAATAACTCTCATAGTTGTTCGGGGGGGTCAATTTAGTTAGCGTTAATAGATTGATTAGAATTGTTTTTGTTGAATTTGAAGTTGTACAATGCTTCAGCAAATTCATCCACATTTGGAACTGGAGTTCTGGGATTCATTTCAAAGTACCAATCTTCAAAGCGAGGCGCTTCTTTCAACTCTGTTTGTTTTGGTTTGAGCCAGTTAACCACTGGGGCAAACAATGATGCTATTTTAGTCATATTTTTATTGCAAAAGGTTTCAAGTTAGGTTCTACATGCTCGCAGTAGGCTTTTAACTCATTGTACACCTGCAATGCATGTTCTCTGTTAGGGCTTTTGGCAACCCCATTAAAGAAAAGGAAAAGTTTGTTTTTACTTGAATCATAAGCACCGAATGAAAACCTTCTTCTGAGTTCATTTTTATGCTTGTTTCTGTAAGGAGTTAAAACACAAAATTCTTGTCCGTTTTCTATAAACTTTACTAAAGCGTAATAAAAAGTGTCAACACAAATTTCTTGATGACCTTGAAATAAAGGTCTGTTCTTGTTAATGATGTAAGATTCGCCCAACATCACATATTGTTCTGAAGTGTTCGCATCAATAACCTGACGGGAGGCTAATGGCGTAAGGGATAGTTTAATTGTTTTAGTCATGTGTTGTTATTTTCAAAGATAATATGCAAATGTAATCAATTATTCTATGTTATCCACAATTTCTGCATTCTCATTTTTGGTGTCTTGTTCATCGTACACCAATTGTTTGAATTCAAATCCTTTGTTAGAAAGGTAATCATGAACAATTTTACGATTCTCTGGAGTGTCACGATAATAAATGCAATCGGTACGATAGGCTTCAAATTCATCACCCAAAAGTTTGGCGATTTCATTCATCATCTGGTAACAACTATAACGGATGGCTTGATAAAGTTGCTTTAATCTTTTTTCTTGGTTTTCATAGATAAAAGGTTTTGTCTGCTTCAATCCATCTTTGAACTTGGTGTAAGAAATGTTTCTACCCAAAATAGCAAGCGCTGCGAGGCGAACTCTTTTATATTTGGGGTCTTGAGCCTTGGTAAAGGTTGTATCTGAGATAACACCCATTTGATGAGCAATCGTCCAATAAGCACTATTGATATCTGTACCAGTCAATTTGCCGTAGGAATCATCATAATCGTAATTCGTGATGTTCACGGGAAGTTTTGTCGGCATTGACCAATCTGGGTTCCTATCCAGATATTTTTTGCCTTCAGATTGTACTACACTGAATAACCAGAGCATCCTGGGATTGAAACCATCTTCATTTTTACTGGGATAAATGTATTCCATTCCATCAAAAATGACGGTTGTCAGGTACTTTGTTTCTCGCATTAAGAATTCCTTTTTCTTTGCTACAAGTTTGTCAATCAAAGTCTTCGGATTTTTACCTCCTTTGACAACTGAATCAACAATTTGTAAAGCATCCTTTTTGGATGGATATAACGAAGGTGTTTCACTCTCTCCGTTAGGTTCGATTGGCTCTGAATCAACCGTTGGATTTAATGTTTCTGACATCTTCTATAACTTCTGTTTGACGATTGTGGCGTTTTTCCCATGCTTTACCACGGAGTGATGGGTCAATCTCTTGAAGTTTTCTTCTTGCCCGTGTAATGCTTTCAAAAGAACTGAATTTGCCAGTACTCATAGCATCAAAAACATCGTAAGCGGAATGGCTCTGAGTAAATTGGGATTCCAAAGCCCAAAATTGAGCAACCAATAACATGTCATTGTCTTTTGTTAAAGGGTATTTAATCAAAATGTACTCTACCCTTGTAGCCAAATCTGAATTAATCTTAGTCATATCTTTTGTTATTTTCAAAGATAACAAGAAATAAAATTAATAATCAAGTATAAGTTATTCACACTTTGCCACCTTGACCAAATTTGCTTAATGCGATGTTAGTTTGTTCCTCGATTGACTTAATTCGCTCCAAATATTCTTTTTTAGTAAATATTTTGTTTTTGAAGTCTTCTTTTGCTTCAGCAAGTCGTTTTTCCTGACGCTCAAACAACTTGTCAATGTTCTCCTGACGCTTTAAATCATTTAAAGTAACTTCTTTTGGTTCCTCTTTTTTAGGTTTTTCCTTTTCCTTTGCTTCTTCTTTTTTCGCAGGTCGTGGACGGGTTCTCATTTTTTTCTCACGCTCCAATTGTTTTCTCTGCTTCTGGATGTCCTTTTTCTTTTTAACGAATTCAGCACGCTTCTTTCTTCGTTCAGCAAGAGTCAGTTCAGGAACTTTAATTTCAAAAGTAACTTCTTCAATTGTTTCAGTTACTGGCACTTCAACTTCATCAATCGTTAGATAAAATTGCAAAAAATAACTATCAGCCTTTCCATCATCTTGAAATCCTTTACGAACCAATACCCTTGCATTCCAGACTGGCCCGCTTTTGTCGTCTACATCTTCACGAATATTTTCGATAATTCCCTGAAGACCTGATGCAACATAATCAAACCCTATGAGTTCGATTATACCAGTGGTTCCAAAAGTAATTCCACCATTGAATTCAAATCTTAAATTGAAAGGCGTAACTGCTGCGGTCAATTCTTCTTGTACATAATCGTTCGCTAACCACCAGTCAATTCCTAACAAGTTTGCCTCGCCAAGACCAGATGCATCAATGATTGAAAGAAGTAGCGGATTATAAAAGTTACTTTCTTCTTTGCCTTCAATTTGTTGACCTACAAATTCACGAATGTCTTTTACTTTTACTTCTCTGGGATTTAAGCCTTTGAAGTCAGGGTAAATTTTCTCTTTGATGAATTCCGTAAGTTCTTCATTTGATATTTCAATCTTACGCTTCTTGAATTCTCTGGCGGTTGCTCTACGAACCTTTTGATAGAGTTTCGTAGACTGAGAAAGTTTCTGTTTTTTGTTTTTGTACCGAGCCATGGTTGTAAGGGGTTACGAACTAACATCAAACAATTGAATTTACCAAAAAAAATGCAGACAAAGTTGTAAACCCCAGTGTTTTCCATTAAGCAAGCAATTTACTTTAATATGAATGTCATTCGCAAGTTATGTCAGGAAATTCATAAGCATTTTTATGTTAATGAAAGGGACTCCAAAAAGTAAATTGACTGCATTTGTCCTGAAAATCTGATGTTTTCATGTTGGTTTCAGGGATTAGCATTTTGTTTATATATTTGCATCGTTTTTTAATTTTCTTTGTTCGTTGTGGGGGACAAAAAAGAAGTTAGGGGGTGCTTTTGGTACCCCTTTTCTTTTATTAAAAATCATTATATTTGTTAGTATGAATAAGACTTACATTTATTACGCTATTGGTGTAGCCGTTCTAATCGGAGGCTATTTCCTCTTGAGTAATAAAAAATCAAATAGTGATAACAAACCATCAGGTATTAACCTTGACCCAGCAACTCTGAAAACTTTTGTTGATTGGTTGTGGACAAGAGGATATTCGGTTGAGCAATTGCCAGAGGATGTTAAAAGTGATTTAACACCAGAGCAAATTGATACAATCAAAGAAGCATTGAAAAATCGTAAAGCCTAATTTTATCAGTAATGGCAAAGTCTTCTCCATGGAATGATTTATTAAAGCCACAAGTACAGAAGTATTTGTTTGTTGGAGATAGTCAAACTAACCCAATGGCGACTAACTTTTCTCAGTTGCTGATGAGTTATCTCGGCATAACAAATCCCAATCAGGTCAAACTCCTGCAAAAAGACGGAGCGCCAACCAGTTGGATGAAACTTGCACTAATTAAAGAATTGGCAAAAAACCAATACGATTATGTCATCATTTGGGGTGGGTACAATGACATGTATGGTCAAACTCAACCTTCACAAGCAAAGTATGATGTTATCAAAAATTTGCAAGACATGGTTGCGTTAGTCCAGAAAAGCACTGGTGCAAACCAAATCAGTCGGTCTAAAGCCATCGTGGTAAATTTGCACTGCGATAGGTATCGAAACCCATCAGTTCGTTTTGCAAACAACGAAAAGGAAATGGATGCTCTTTACAAGATGATTCAGACTCAGGTTCCAGCAAATTATATTGTACCTACGAGAAGCATTACTGGAGGTTGTGTTACTAATTCAAACATATTAAAAAGCAAACGCATTCAATTTTGTACACCTAACGATAAACTTTGTCATTTGAATAAAGATGGTAACGAAGCAATCGCTAAAAACATTTACTCCAATTACTTGATGCGTCCCAAATGGTAAAACCAATTTATATAATAGCCACGGCTGGAATCCTAACGGGATTGGTGATGTTCATGGGGAACAAGGTGAATGTAAAAGGTAAAAGAGTTGCCGTAATTGGTGATTCTCATTCTGCATTGTATGGAAGCGGTTGGCAAGATGTGTTAAGTTGGAAGTATGGATTTGAATTGAACAACTTAGCCGTGGGTGGTAAGTCTACTCCTTGGATGCTTGAAACTTTGAAGAAGTTTTATAGCGATGGTAATACTGCGGATGTTGTATTCATCTATGGAGGGGCTAACGATTCGTTTGGTAATGCTAAATTAGAAAACATAGTAAAGAACATTCAGGACATGGTTGACTTGGTTCGCTCACATTCTGGTGTTCCAATAGTAATCTCTGGATTTAACTATGAGAAAGCAGTTAGACCAAAGGTTTCCAGCAAGTATTATAACGGCATTGAAAGATATCGCCAACTTCAAAAATTGATTGAAAAAGATATCAAGCGTG
>Ga0214919_10006488_pt1 | contig 16081 bp, 15 predicted proteins | sample LL1503_MetaG_FD_177994 | JGI IMG/M metagenome (GOLD analysis project Ga0214919, IMG submission 177994) | Freshwater microbial communities from Lake Lanier, Atlanta, Georgia, United States - LL-1503 | ecosystem: Environmental > Aquatic > Freshwater > Lake | place: USA: Georgia | collected... | reverse complement strand
GCACCGAGCCCTGTGGATGAGAAACAATTACGCGAGTTACATATTCGCTTACGTAATGTAGAAGCCACTAAAGCTGCTTAGCTTTTTAGTCCTGATAGCTCTGCCTTTTTGAGCAGCGGACTCATAAACGATTTTAATACTGTTGTTTATGAAAATTCCTCAATTAAATCAACAGGTTGCAGCGCCATAGTTGTCAAAATTTGCTTCCACACCGCTTCCACACTTTGCTGAAAATTTAAGCAGCGTTTTTGGGGTCAAAAAGGGGCAAAGTACAATCAGTTTTTCGGGCCCCAGATCCGAGGGCATACTCCACTAACCCGGCAGAACCACAAATGACGCCGAAATGTTGCCGTCAGCCTATAAGGCTGCGATATCCAGTGGCGTGCGCGGCGCCTTGTGCAGCATGACGATCTCGTTGTCGCCATCCTTCCACGCCGGGTAACGCGCGCGCACCAGCGGGTCGTGGCCAGGCACGAGATGGTCTGGCGTTTCGGCTAACTTCATCAGCTTGCCGAAGCCTTCCAGCATGTCGCCCACATGGAACACGATGGGGTACGGCGACTCCTTATGCAGGTTGGCATAGTAGTGCGCCGCGTCGGAAGCCAGCACCACCCATCCGCGTTCGGTGTGCACGCGCACAGCCTGCAGACCGGCGGTATGGCCACCGACGTACACCAGCTCAATGCCGGGCGCGAAATCGGCATCGCCCTCGTAGAAATCGACCCGCTGGTCATACACGCCACGCACGATTTGCACCACGTCGTCCACGTCGTACGCATGGCGCATCACGTCGTACCTCATGTACTTTCCGGTGGCGTACTGCAACTCCTTTTCCTGCAAGTGCAGCTGCGCGTTAGGCAACTTATGCACGTTACCGGCGTGATCGTAGTGCAGGTGGGTGATGATCACGTCTTTCACGTCGCCCGAAGCGATGCCCAGTTTGGCGATGGCATCGATAGGCGAGCACAGGAACTGGCGGTTGCGTCGCATCGCGGCCTCGGCCGAGAAGCCGGTGTCGACCATGATGATGCGACCTGCACCACGGATGATCCACACGAAGTAATCGATCGGAAAGGGCCCGTCATGCGGGTCGAAGGCCATGAAGGCCTCCTGGCGCTTGCGCGCCATGGTGGCGTAGCGCAGGGCATATATCTCATATTGCGGCAATGGCTGGGTCATAGATGAATCCGTTCGAAAGTACAGTTCCGCATCAGCTGCGATCAGCAATGCAAGAGCCCAGGCAAAAAGCTGGACGATTAGGCTCCCCGGCAGGGTTGCGAAGTAGCTGACGTACTTCTTCCATGCAAGGCCCATGGCGCAAGTCGCGCTTCATGATGCGCGGCTTCACATTCTTGACGAGGTTTAGAGCAACGATTTGAACCATGTAATCTAGCAGTGCAGGAAAGACATCAGGACATCAAAAACGAAAAAGGCAAGAATGGTGAATTGACGTAGCAGTACTCTTCGCTCAGGCGTTTGGGCCCGCTTTGATGGCGGCATGGCGTAAGAGCACCAGTCTTGCCTGATCGACGACAGGCAGGTCGATCATCCGGCCCTTGAAGGTGAAAACCGCGCGACCGCCACCGATCTCCTTCTCGAATTGCGCTACCAGTCCGCGCGCGAATTCCACTTCTGCGGCAGAGGGGGCGAATTCCTCGTTGATGATGTGCACCTGAGTGGGATGCACGCAGAAGGCTGATTCGAAGCCCAGCTTGCGGGCGCGGCGAATGCGCGTGCGAAACGCCTCGGGGTCATTGAAATCGGCCACCGTGCCGATGAAGCCCATCGGTATGATGCCGGCGCGGCGCGCAGCCGCCACGCACATCACGTTTGGCACATAGAGACCGTCGTCCTCAACGGTCATGCGCATCGAAACCGCAAGATCTTCGGCGCCAACGATCTGGCCCACCACGCGAGTGTGCGCAGCGGCGATCTCGTTCATGTTAGTGAGACCCTCGGCGTCTTCCACCATGGTGATGATACGGGTGTGGCCGATGGTGAGGCCCTGTTCGCGCTCCAGCTCAGCCAACACTTCGGCCACCTGTTGCACAAACGAGGCATCCGGCACCTTGGGAAGCGCGACGGCCAGCACCGACTCGCGCACGATGGCCTCGAGGTCACGCACTAGCAAGCGCCACGGGCGGTTAACACGCACGCTGACTTGGCGCCCGGCGGCGAAAAAGCGGTCGGCGATGCTCTTGGCGCGCTCACGGGCCTCCTCCTTCTGCGCCGGGCCGACGCTGTCCTCGAGATCGATTTGCAGCAGGTCGGCGGGTTGGCGCAAGGCGGATTCAACAAAACGATCTGAGACCGCAGGCACAAACAGGATGGAGCGCCACAGGGGGAGTGTCCGGATGTCGTGGGTGTTGCGCATGAGGGCCTTTCCTGATTACGGCAGTCGTTCAAGCTCAGCCAGGACTTCATCGGTGTGTTGCCCCAGTCGGGGGGCGGGGCGTCGCAGTCCGCCAGGGGTTGCAGTCAGACGAGGCACCACATTGTGCATGGGCAGTCCACCCATGTCTTCGTCCTCGACCTCGACTATCGCCTGTCGGCCAACGGTGTACGGATGGTCGAGCAGGTCCGCCATCGAAAGCACCGGACCTACGGTGACGTTGGCTGTATCAAACAACGTAAGGTTCTCCTCAGTCGTACGCACTGCAATGAATGCTCCGATGATGGTGTCGAGCTCATCACGATTTATGACCCGCGCCTCATTGGTGGAAAAACGCGGATCGTGCCTTAGTTCCGGCCTGCCTATAGTTTCGAGGATACGCATTGCCATGGATTGCATCGACCCGCTCAACGCGACGTAACCACCGTCGCTGCATGCGTAGATATTTCGCGGCGCGGTGTGGGTCGACTGGTTGCCCGCACGCAATGTAGCCATTCCCGTCAGCTTGGTCTTGCCGGCCTCTGACGAAATCATTGAAAAGATCGGCTCGAATAGGGAAATATCGACGACCTGGCCTTGCCCCTTGAGCTCGGCAACGCGTAGAGCTGTCAATACGCCCGCCGCACCATAAATGCCGGCAATCATGTCGGCCAGTGCAAGGGGTGGGAGTACGGGTGGTCTATCGGGAAACCCGTTCAGGTATGCGAAGCCCGACATTGCCTCGACCAATGTGCCGAAACCGGGCTTGCGACTGTAGGGTCCGGTCTGGCCCCAGCCAGAGATCCGGGCGATTACCAACGCTGGATTGATTTCAAGTAGCAGGTCAGGTGCAAGACCCATTTGTTCCAATGTTCCCGGAAGAAAATTCTCAACTAGGACATGGGAGTGCCGAACAAGCTTCTTCAGGTGCACGAGCCCGCCCTTGCTTTGCAGGTCAAGAACTAGAGAGCGTTTGTTTCGTCCGTAGACCTTCCAATGAATCGGCATGTCGCCTTCACGCCAGCGCCGCAGGTCATCGCCTTCATCGCCTCGCTCTACCTTGATCACATCAGCACCGAAATCGGCCAGATATGCTGTGAGCATGTTGCCAGCCACGAGGCGGGAAAGGTCCAGCACCCGAACTCCCGCGAGTGGCCCCTGCGCAGTTGGGTCAAACTTAATCATCGAATTTGGCTCCGAACCATGAGAAAAGAGATGTGAAAACAGAGTTCTGCTGGTCGGCGACGCGGCCACCTGAGCTTCGGGTCAGCAGAACGAATACGTGAATGACAAACAACCGATTTCACTTTTGAACAGACAAAAACCATATGGAGCAAACACCTCAAGTAAGGCGCCGTCCGTTAGTAATCCAGATGTCGTTATCTGGGTGTCCTGTCGGTGCCTCAACAGCGGCCATCGGCAATTCCCAATGGGGCTTAAACTTGCGGATAAGTATCGTAGCGTTGCCGGACGCGACCTGGACTACCTCTGATTCGGAGAGAGAGGAGTTTTCAATGAGGTGTTGAACTCTTCGATAGTCATAGTAAGGCGCATCGCTTCCAAACATCACCCTGCTTAGACTGACACGCGACACGAGTTCGTGCAGGGTCCAAAGGTCTTCCTCAGGATCTGGCTTTTGCGCCAAGTCCAGCCAAATGTTGTCTGCGGATCCGCAATGCTCGACGATGTCTTGCTCAACTTCACGGCTCATCGAAGCGTGACCGATGATGAACGCGATGTCGGGATACCGTTTTGCATAAGCGGCTATCTTTGCGCTAGTTCCCGACAAATGCAGAAGGCACAGGCCGCCATGGGCGTGAACAACCTCCAGGAACGGATTTAATTCTTCCTCAAGAGCGTGTCCCGACAGAATCGGATGGCACATGAAGCCAAGCAAGCCGTCCTCCCGTATGCTGCGCTCTAACTCGTCAACACCGGCCCTCTGATGTCTTACCTCGACGATTCCCAAACCGACAGGGAAACGATCCGGGAACGCCTTGCAAGCCTCAGCGATTTCAAGATTCTGGGCCTTCGTGTCGAGCACGCCGCGGCTTTGCGGGCCACCCGCAGTGGGACTGATGATGGCAGCGTGGACGCTTGAGGTTGCCATCCGTGCCATATATCTGGCTAAATCCTGCCCTATTGGGCGGGACCGAGATACGGTCTGGCCAATGTGGGCATGGACGTCAATGTAAGGATGGAGGGCAGCTTGCATGTCAGATCACTGGGAATTTCAGGGAATAGGCTGCATGATGAAGGAAACATTCCTGCATGCGGTCATTGCACTGCGAGCATCTTGCGATAAAGCGTCTCCCACTTTACGCCCTTTTCCTTCACGTATTTCTCGCGAAAGGCGATGGCGGCATTGCGAAATTCTTCTGGGTCCTTGAGATCGTTCAGCTTGGCGCCGGCCGCAACCAAAGCCTTCACAGATTGTCCCTCTGACTCTGTTTGTAGCGTGAATTGGTAGCGGGACGCTTCGTCGGCGGCTCCGTTCACAACCTGCTGCAAGTCCTTCGGCAAAGCGTCATACCATTTTTTCCCGGTCAAAAATACGTTGACAGCCGCAATGTGGTTTGTCCTGCTCAGGAATTTTGCCTGCTCTTGAAAGCGCATTGACTGGATTAGCGCCGGTGAAGCTTCCATCGCGTCGATGACGCCAGATTGCAGCCCTACGTAGATGTCAGCCCACGGGAGTATGGCGGAACGTGCGCCAAATGAATCAAAGAGCGCCGCATAGAACGGGTTCGGCACGCGAAGCTTGACGCCCTTCAAATCGGCAATGCCCTGAATGGGCTTCTGCTTTGTAAGGATGTAGCGGAATCCGACGTCGATCGCGCCAAGTGTTTTGAAATTGTACGGCGCGAGAATCTCATCAAGATGTGGCCTGACTGCAGAGACGACCCGCAAAATGTGCGCATCATCCTTGAAAATATAGGGGAATTCCAGCAACGCGGTTTCCGGTACCCAGCCGCCAACACCCGAGGCGAGGCTGGTTGTCATTTCTATGGAGCCATCGCGCACCATTTCGGTATTCTCGCGTTCCTTACCAAGTTCGCTGTTCCACCAGATACGAACGGCAATCCGGCCGCCACTCTTTTGCTCGACCAGTTCCTTGAATTTCGCGACGCCCTTTCCGGGTGGGTCGGACTCATTGAAGTGAGTCGAAAGTCGCAATTGCGACTGGGCGTGGGCCTGAAATGGCAATGTGCTTGCAATAGCCAATAAGCCAATCGCAAAAATGCGCAGAAGTTTCTTTGGATTCATTTTCAATTTCTCCTTGTTAAAAGTGTCTAGAGTTTTCTCAAGGCCAGCCCAGCATTCGCGGCCACCCTTATAAGAGCCCCGCAAAGCGGGGTAACCACAGGGTAAGTTCCGGGATGAACAGGACGAGGATGGCCACCAGGATCAGGACCGCCATGTACGGGATAAGCAACACCACGACCTCGTCTACCTTGGCGTTCGCGATGCTCATCGCCACATAAAGAATTGTGCCAACCGGCGGCGTCACCGCCCCGTATAGAGTCACGATGATGAACCACACACCAAAGTGGATCGGGTGGTACCCCAACTTCGCTCCGACCGCAGCGAGCGGCACGGCGAACATCAAGATCAGTACCACCGGGTCGATGAAACAGCCCAGCAGCAGCAGCACCGCCATGATCGCCAGGATCTGCAGTGTGGGTTGGTCAATCAGCGCGAATGAGCCGACAACGAATGACTGGAAGCCGACGCGACTGAGAACATTGCCGAAAATTGTCGAGCAGGCGACGATGAACAGGACGACTGAGGTGAGGACCGCTGCTTCGAGCAGTATTGGGGCGAGGCGACGCACGGAGATCGCGCGGCTAATGAACAGGCCGTAGGTGAGCGCGTAGACGACGGCGACGACCCCGGATTCCGTCGCGGTGAAGACTCCGCTAATGATGCCCCCGATGATCACGAACGGCATCATCAAGGCGATCGAGGCCCGCCGTGTCGCGAGAAGGACGTCCGCGAACGACGGGGGGGCCGACTTGAACACGTAGCCGCGACGCACGCTCACGTAATAGGTGAGCGCCATGAGGCCGAGCCCGATGAGGACACCGGGAACCGCTCCCCCGACGAACATCGCTCCCACGGATACGTTCGTGTAGTAGCAGTAGAGGATCATCGCAATGCTCGGCGGGATGATCGGTCCCATCGATGCCGCGCAGGCGGTTACGCAAACAGCGAAATCCTTGTGGTACCCCTGCCGAAGCATCGGCGGGATTGTCAGCGAACCGATCGCCGCCGCGTCGGACACGCCGGATCCTGAAATTCCCGAGAGCACCATCGACCCCGCGATGTTGACCTGCCCGAGCCCTCCGGGCATACGTCCGACCACGATATTCGCAAAGTCGACGATCCGTTTGGTGATCCCCGCCTCTTCCATCAGATTTCCTGCGAGGATGAAGAACGGGATGGCCATTAAGGCGAAGGAATCGACCCCGGAGAACATCATCGTGATCAGCGACACGGGCGGCACGCCGAGGTAGAGCGTTGCGAGGAACGAGGGTATTGCAATCGCGAAAACCATTGGGAACCCGAGAATCATTAGCGCGATGAGCCCGAGAAAGAGGCCGATGATTACGATCATGACACCTTTCCTTCTTCGGCAACGAAAGGATGGCGCCCGAACGCGAGCATGAGCAGCAGGTCCAGCAGCATGTAGGCGCTACCGATCGGGATCGCAAGGTAGAAGATGGCAAACGGGAGCGGCGCGGCCTTGATGTTCTGATCAAGGTTCTGAAAGGTTTTGAGCGTGCCATACCAGATGATCATGAGGAGAAACGCAGCGATGGCGATGCTCACGGCCTTCTGCACTCGCTTGCGCGTTTCCGGCGCCAAGAACTTTTCCTGAAAGTAGTCGACGTTAAAGTGCGCGTCGCGCCTCAGTGCCACGCTGGCGCCGAGAAACACGACCCAGATGCTCAGGTACCGGATCAATTCCTCCAGGTCACCTCCCCAGCGGAAGACATCCAAGTGTCGCCCCAAAATCTCGATCGTGCAGAGTACGACGGTCGCTGCTAATGCAAGCACGATCACCACATTGCGGCACATGTCCAGGAATCGGTAAAGGTGCGCCCAGATGGAGGAATTTAACGTGTTCATATGTTTTAGTCCTTTTATTGAAACCATCGAATGCTGCGAAGTCATTTTCCTTTCGTCCCTGCAGCGATGTAGTCGTTGACGGCCCAGTTGCCTGTAGCTCGCGTTTTTGAAATGGGGCTGGTCGGCACCTCGATCACTGTCGGCAGGCCTGACGCAAGCGCACGGGTGATCGCCGGTCCAAGCTCCGCAGGCGAACTGATGCGGGAAGCACTTGCGCCGAAGCCTTTGGCGATCGCGACATAGTCAGGACCGTAAGGCGTACCGTCGGGGGATTCAAACCGTGTGCCAAGGAAACGTTTGTAGTGCTTTGCCTGATACGTGGCAATGGACGCATAGCCGCCGTTATTGAGTACGACCCAGACCGCCGGCAGCTTCTCGGCGACTGCGGTTGCCAGCATGGGTAGTGTGCACATGAAGGCGCCATCGCCAACAACAGCAACGACAGGACGATCCTTGGCCGCCAATGCAGCACCTATGGCGGCGGGGGGCTCTTGACCCATGGTCGCGAACCCGCTGCCTACGACGTAGGTGTCGGGTTCGAGGATCGGAAAGTGCTGGCCTGCGACATGACGAATGCCGACGCCGGAAACAAAAATTCCGTTTGACGGAAGCACGCCGCGGATATCGCTCAGTATCCGGGCGATCTGCATCGGCATGTCATCGCTTGCGCGCAATTCGGCCGCCTCTGATTCCCATGCCGCTTTTGCTGAACGAACCCGATTCCGCCATGCGCCTTCGACATCAGATCGGTCATTGGTGCCGACCTGGCGAACGAGCGCGGCAAGCGCCGCTTTCGCGTCCCCAACGATTCCACATTCGGTCGGGAAAATCTTGCCGATCTCGTAAGGATTGACGTCGATATGAATGAGTCTGACTGGCGGTATGGCGGCAAAAAGTGTCGGAGACCATGAACTTGTGTCGATGTCAAAAAACCTTGTGCCAACAGCGAGCATGACGTCCGCTTCGCGAACCAGCGCGTTCGCGACTGGATGACCGACGACGCCTGTGAAACCTGCCGATAGCGGATGTGCCTCCGAAATTGCTCCCCTGCCGGAGAGGGAAGTCACGACCGGGATATCAAGTGCCTCGGCAAGTGCAGTAAGCGCAGCGCTACCTTGAGATCGGTTAACACCACCGCCTGCGTAAATGAGCGGTCGTTTTGCGCCATTGAGAAGTGCTGCTGCGCGAGCCAGGGCGGTGGCGTCGCCTTCGAAGCGCTGATCACCCGCCCTGTGCAGTTCTGCACTTGGAATCTCGACATCCATGTATGTGCTGAAGAGGTCGAGCGGTATGTCAAGGACAACAGGTCCGGGACAACCGCTCAACGCGATATTTAGGGCGCGCATGATCGCCCGGGGCAAGTGCTCGGCGCGTTCAACCCTGATCACGCGCTTGGAGACTGGCCGAAACATTTCACCTTGCTGGCTGTTGCCGTGCAATCCCAACTCCTGGAGCGCGTCAAGGCCGAGTTCGGATTGTGGCGTGCTTGCCGCCAGCACCAGTACCGCCGATGCGTCGAGCAGTGCGTCCCCAAGACCCGTTAGTACGTTGGTCGCCCCGGCCCCGGCAGTGGTTATCACAACCGCCGGCTTTCCACCGATCCGAAAGTAGGCATCTGCAGCGTGTGCGGCCACTTGTTCGTGGTAAGTGGAGACGAAGCGAATATTCGTGTCGAGAAGCGCGTCCAAAAGCGCAACATTCCCATGCCCGCACATGCCCAAGGCGAGGTCAATACCCGCTTTTTCAAGGGTCCGTGCTACAGCAACAGCTCCAACCATACGCATAAAAGAGTATCTCCGCTTAGATTTACAGCCGGTCAGGCTTCAACGACTACGCTTTGTCGGGTCTGACTTGCCTGCTGCGCGGCCGAGACGACTGCCATCAGATGAAGCGCTTGCCGCGCGGGTACAGGAGGAGCAGATCCCGTGGCTACCGCCTCCAGCGCCGCGACAAGAAACGCACCGTGTCCGGTGGGGTCCTGCTGCGCTTCGCTGTACTTTGGCCCCCCCCGCATGACTTCGTAAAAAGAAGGCCAACGGTCGGTTCGAGCGTCAGTGGAAGCGGTCACATCCTGATTCTGACCAGCGATAGAAAGGGTCTCCCACGCTTCGCTGCTTCGGGGCACCCGCTCGAATGCATCAACACAGCGGTGATTGACGCGAACGGAACCGAGGGATCCATGCACTTCACACCAGCGGCCCTTCTCATGGCCGATTGATGGCGCAAACCAAGCGGCGGAAACGGTCGACAAGCCTCCATTCTCATGCTCGAACATCATGAGGGAGATATCGTCGGCCTCGATGTTGTAATTGAGCGTGCGAACCATCGCCTGAACCTGGCGAATCGGCGAACCCATGAGCGCTTCAACGCTGTAGATCTCGTGGTACGAGGTGTCGATAAGGCACCCACCTCCGGCCGCCACTGACGTCCGCCAGTCTCCTGCTGGCAGGACTGGGGGTTTGCGGTAGAAATGCTGGCCGCGGCTCATCAATGGTTTTCCGACAAAGCCGTCACTTATCTGCCGCAATGCCTCGCGCATCGCTGGCGAATAGAGCAAGTTGTGGACGGTAGTGAAGAAGACACCTCGTCTTTCAACCGCTTCTATAGCGGACCTCGCCTCCGCAACAGAAATTGCCATTGGCTTTTCGCAGATGATATTGACACCCGCCTCCGCCGCTTCGCGGATCTGTGTAGCGTGATGATTGTGCGGAGTTGCGATCGAAACTACATCAATATCGTCGGTACGCCGAAGGAGGTCCCTGTAATCGGTGTATCGACGATTTTTCGGAACGCCGAGAAGCGATCCGAGCTTTTCAAGGCGTTGCGGATCGGGATCGGCGATCGCTGCAAAGTCGGGTCGGACGCCCTGGGAGAATATGCCTGGCAGATGGCACTCTTCAACGATGTAACCGCAACCGATCAGTCCTACACGCACGTTTTTCAAGATACCCACCTCCTCAAAAGTATTTTCGGCCTTTAGCATCATGCAGCGCTACGAGGCGGTATGCAATAAATCGACACTTGAGCCGATGTGAAAATTATTGTAGGCACCGAAAATAGGCGCGGGGAATTGCTAGATCGTCATATAGTCTTCGCAATTGGCGAAGGAGTTACCTGACTGGCGTGGCAAACTCGTAGTTATACGTTGGCGGCTTTCTTCACGTCTAACAGCCGAACTAGTTAATTTTCTGAATTTCCTTCGCAGCTTTCGAAGGAAAGGGGACACTATCCAAAATTGAATAAATAAGAAGGGAGTCCACATGTTTCTAGACATCCGGTCGCTTGCCCTATTTGCGCGTGTAGCGGAACTTCGAAGCATTTCGAAAGCGGCGGATGCGAGTCACATCGCGCTCGCCGCTGCGAGCAGGCGGATTGCGCTACTTGAGCATGCATTCGGTGTCCGATTTCTAGAGCGGACAGTCCGGGGAAGTTCGCTCACGCCGGCTGGAGGCGTCGCACTCAAGCATGCTCGCCAGATACTGGGCCAGGTCGATCAGATGCGTGCGGAACTCGGAGAGTATGCGAACGGGCGCTCGGGACGCGTGCGCCTGATGGCAAACGCTTCAGTGATTTCACAATATCTTCCGGATGATTTGGCGCGTTTCGCCAAGATCGCCAATGGTGTGCGCGTCTCGTTTCAAGAGTGCACCAGCGGCGAAATTACCCAGGCCTTGCGTGATTTTGCAACTGACGTTGGCATTGTGATGGAAGGCGTCTCGCATGACGGGCTGATGAAATTCGACTATCGGTCTGATCGGCTGGTGGCGATCGTGAGACGTGACAGCCCCGTCCGCGGAAGAAGTGTTTCATTCCTGTCGCTACTCGACCATGATCTTGTGGGGCTGGAAGCTAGTACTTCCATAACCAGACTATTGAGTGAGAAGGCAACCGATGCCCAAAGGCACCTTCGTTTGGTTGTTCAGGTGAAAAGCTTCGATGCACTGTGCAAGATGGTCGCCGCAGGTCTGGGAGTCGGGATATTGCCCGAAGGTGTTGCGCGGCCCTATGCGGCGGGTGTCAAACTACGGGTGGTTCCACTTAGCGACACTTGGGCAACGCGCCGCATGTACGTTTGCGTCCGTGACTTGGAGACGCTGCCTACGATCTCGCGAAAGCTGGTGGATTTTCTGGTTGCCATCGGGAAAAAATAGCGATGACGTAAAAAGGAGGTGAAAGTCAAAGACCTCTCAGGATTTTGAAAAGTATTTTTCAGGCAAAGATAAGTTGAGGCGTGCAGTCAAGTTACATGTCCTATCGGGGAGCGTACTGACTGTAATTACTGGTTTAAGTTCGTGATCATGGATCAAATACGCCCTTTTAAAGTTGGTTATCGCTGGGGCGAAAACCGTCGATCAGGTTTTTTAGATCCGTAAACCGCACCAGCAGATTTACGATTACTGCGAAATGCGGCAGTGTCCGGGCGATTTGACTTTTTACGTGTAAGGCTTTGCACCTCCGTCAACCAGATTCAAAAGCTTCACCTTCTTCTCGACTATCCACGACGTAACCTTGTGCTGAAAGTGTAGAAAATGCCCCGTCCTTTTGTGCTGCTCAAACGCCGCTTCACTCCGGTAAACCTCGTAAAGAAAGACCTGATCTGAGCGGGTCGGATCTGCGCAAACGTCAAAGGTAAGACATCCCGGTTCATGCTGCCTTGACTGTCTAGCATTGTCGACAATCGCCGTCATGAATTCCGCGTAATGGCTTGGATCAATGTTGAATTGTGCCGCGACTACAAATAGTCGCGCGGTGCTGAAGTCGAGCGGGCGCCCCGCTTCCGATTCTGTCTCAAAGTTCACGGTCATCACGGCCTTGGTCATTTTGTTGGTTTGAAAAAATCTAAATTGGTAGCAACGACCCCAACCGTAGGTGCGGGTTTGAGTCGGTGGTCACTGTAATTGTGCAGCATTTGTGAATTGATTGGCCTAACCAATAAACCTCATCCTGGCAGCCGATCAGAAATTTGAGAACTATCGCATGATCATGTAGCGTGATGAGTTTTTAAAGACAATGGACATTCTTATTACTTGGGCTGCGCAATGCGTAGTCATCGGGCTCAGTCACCTCCGTCAGTTTCTCAGTTCGCTGTTTTGATCGTACTTATTCAGCGCAGCACTAAAGGCGGCTAGACTTGGTCTTTTGATCCAAAAATCCGAATTGGAGACGCACCGTGATTCTTGAGCTTGCCGACTTTCGCACTAACCCCGGACAAAATGCCGCCTTTGAGGAGGCGATTAAGCTTGGGATAAAGACCGTCATTCAGAACGCAAAGGGGTTCCAGGGTTACAAACTAAATCGGGGCATTGAAAGCACCGAACGTTATGTCCTGCAAATTTTCTGGGATACGATTGAAGACCACACCGTGGGCTTTCGCCAGTCACCTGCATTTGCCGATTGGCGCGCCATCGTTGGACCATTTTTCGCTGTTGCCCCGTCTATGGAACACTTTGAGCTGGTTGCGGAACCAGGCTGAAATTGCTAACGTTCGTTCAAATTAGCCCCGGCAGCAAGCCAAGTGATATTTAATTTGGTGTCACAGAACGAGTCGGTGGTGCCATCTCCATACAAGTAACGCGCTTGAAGCATGGTCTCCCAAGTGCCTTGCCCTAAGACCGGCGCTGGCTAAGCAATGGGCGCAGAGAAAACCAAAATTGCTGCTAAAACACTACAAAAGTTATTCGCTTGACTTCCCTGATTGCGCGGGTATTCGTAATTATTACGGTCCTTCGTTTTGTTGACTTGCAGTAATGTAATAAGCAAGCCATTGCGTCGGAAATAACTTTAAGGTTCGATGATGAACTCAGCCTTGTGACCTGCAGGGTCAGTCACACCGATCTGAAATTGGCTTGAGTGCGGCGATTGCACCATCGTATAAGGTACTTTCAGACGCTCAAGCCGCAAGGTTGAAGTACCCAAGAAGTTAAAACCTTGGTGGTGGACTGATGAAAAGGGCAAGCTGTGCATCACAGTCCGCTATGGGGCACGCACATTGGAAATAGTCGAGGGAAAAAATGCCATCGAAACTGACAGCATCGCAGATGTGATCACCTCGCTTCAAGTCATTCGCTCAGCTGTAGACGCAGGTGAACTAGACAAAAGAATTGATGCTGTTATGGGGCAATCCAAAGCTGAATCACCTAAGGGCACTCCGCCAACTGGCCGACCTACATTGAAGCTACCAAGTAGGGTTGTTTAATTACTCAAGAATAGTTTGGACGTGATCCGTCCAGTGCCCACAAATAGCATCGTGGGCCATTTCAGGATAGGTATCCATGCGCTCTTGCTTGCGAGTTACTGCTGGTTGTTTGTAATAAGAGTAACCACATCTGAATCCAGTAGTTGAGCTGTCGGTGGGCATGACGAACGCACAACTCGCACAACTTTTCTTAACGGGAGTATCTTTGGTTTGTAGCGGCATTCTTATATTCAGACTTTATCTAAGTATCTAACGTTTATCTAATTTAAAGGGATGACGTTAGCTGATACAAATGAACAAGGCACCCGAAGGTGCCTTGTTTGCTTAGATTGTAAAAATTAAGCGCGTGCTTTGCGGCGAGTTGAAGTTTTTGGTGCAGCGCTTGGTGCGTGCTTCTTCAACTCAGCTAAACCTTGCTTGGCCATTTCAGTAGTTTTCTTGGCAGCAGCGTGGGCCTCAGCGATTGCTTTATTTGCTGCGTCGATAGCAGCTTTGGCGGCAGTTACGGCTGCTTCAGAGCCTTGAGGAGCATTCTTCAAGAGTTCAGTGATTGCTTTGTTAGCAGTTGCGTGAGCTTGCTCAAAATGGCCTTCAGTAAAAGCTGAAGTCTCAGCCTGAACTTCTTCACTCAGTTCGAGAGCAGTTGCAGCGAACCCAGCCAAACTCTTGATAGATGTTTCTAATTGGGTTTTGAACAATTCAATAGCAGCTGATGGATCTTTTACTTCCATTAACGACTGGGCTTGTTCATATGCCAATTCAGCAGAAATCTTAGCTTGCTCAACGCTCAATGCTGTGAAGCGCTCAAATTGAGAGAAGGCTAAGTTCGCGAAATCAAAAGCTGTTTTGGTAGATGCTTCGATATGGGGTTGAAATTGGTTTTGCATGAAGGGTTCCTTAAAAATTTGTTAGAGAGATCTTATGCCCTTAAATGCGAATTTAACAACTGAAGGAACTCTTTAGAGTTGGTTACCTAGAAGCTCCTTTTGCTAAATAAATGTAATGAAAGGAGAGCAACTATGCGATTTAAGGAAATAGCTAGCCCAGAGGATCAATTGGCACTTTGGAAGTTGGTATCAGACAAGATGTGGGATACGTTTGCCCAGCAAGTAAGTCAACCAGTTGGAAGCCAGCAAAAGACAACACCCACACCTCAGGTTAGGGCAGCTACACCCAAGGGTGTAGCTGCTAAGCCTAATACCAAGCTGCTGAGGCCTTCCGCAAAAAGCCCCCGCAAAGCTCCAGCTAAGGCAAAGGCTAGGGCGTCTAAACCTAGGCGTGCACCTATGGCTCCAGCGCCTAAGCCACTACCCAAGCCTAACCCCCAGCAGCTAACTCCAACCCAAGCAGCAAAGCAGCAGACCCAGCAGCATCAGCAAATAGCCCAGCACTTGCATAAAGAGATCAGTAAGTCGAACCCCCAGAAAAAAATCTACCCCCAGCCACCAACCCCCATCCAAAAAGCAGTGACACCCATCGACCCTATGACCAATGGCTATGACGAAAGAGACAAGGATGAACTGGTCATGCACTCACGTGCCCAGCACCCATTCAAAACAGTAAGTCAGATAAAAAGTGCGTTTTCGGGTCAAAAGAGCGGTTTTTAGGCAAAAAACATAGTGCTTTTTTGAACCGTAATCGCGGTCACGACAGGCATAGCAAATATAGATAAACTTAACAAAAAATTTTTTTAAAACTATAGATTCTTTACAAGAATAGAAAATTTATGCCTAAAAAAACAAGCGATACCAACCCAAATAGTCCCGAAAACGTCTTTTCATTTTGGCTTTACAAACAGTCTTTAGCTTTTCACGATACGTGGCATAGAGATGAATCAATGTGGTCCGAAACACTTTTAAATCATATTTTTTGGTTTGCGCGAACTCATGGGAAAACTTACGAAATGTTTCTATGGCTAAATACTCCTGAGTGCTACAAACTGTTTAAGGACACTAGAGCAGGAAAAATGATTTCAAAAAAATATGACGAGCTGTATCAAAACGTTCTTGATAATGTGGGCGAACTTAGTGACATAAATGCAGTTGTTTCTGAGGTCCAGTTGTATTATTCAAATCCTGACAACCTCGAGCCAAAGCTCAAACTTTCCTAATCAAAGTATCAGGTTGCTTCCACATTTGCTTCCACACCGCTGTAGAACGCTTGTAACCTATTGATTTCATTGAGGTTTTATTTATTGAAGCTGCTCATAATCCTTTGGTACCTGGTTCGAGTCCAGGTGGGCCCACCATGTACAAAACGTTGAGGTTTTGCGTTGCCGTCTTCATGGGCCAGAAATAAGCCGCAAATCGTGCCGGACATGCCTGCCACGGCACCTCCTCCGCAAAACCCATAGCGCTCAAGAAGAAGTACCTTCAACCCTT
>Ga0214919_10006487_pt1 | contig 16084 bp, 13 predicted proteins | sample LL1503_MetaG_FD_177994 | JGI IMG/M metagenome (GOLD analysis project Ga0214919, IMG submission 177994) | Freshwater microbial communities from Lake Lanier, Atlanta, Georgia, United States - LL-1503 | ecosystem: Environmental > Aquatic > Freshwater > Lake | place: USA: Georgia | collected... | reverse complement strand
AGGTAGTGGGTGCAGCAATATACTTGCTGGGTGCATGCTTTGTTAAGAACTCAAAGCATAGTTTAGCCTTCTCTTCTGTTGGGTCATACATTCCCATTGCATAGTCACGCACTTGAATATCCTTGAGTGCTAGTATAACAGCGGCTGTTGTGATAGATAGTTCATCTTCACTTGTTTCTTTACTTAAGTCAAAGTTAGTATAGAAATCTTCTACTAACCTAGCAGCGCTTTGTTGTTCAGGTGTACCAACTTCAAACTGTCCATGCTCATCTTGACTAGACAGTTTTTTGATTTGTTCTATTCTTGTTTTGATTATTGTTTTATTCACTTGCTTCTCCCTTGTTTAGTCGTGTGTCTATCCATCTATGTATGGACATGTTTGCCCCGTACATATTTACTGCATCCTGCACCCAGAAGAGTGCAGCATCATCGTTGTCCGCTTCTACTTCTATCTCTACTTGTACTATGTACTTAGTACCAGCCATGTTTCCTCCAGTGTGACCACGCAATTGATGGCTTGTCATACCGATGAACGATATACTCCAGCCCCCGCGCAACTTGTTGCGGGGCTGGGGTACCAGGCTTGGTGTTTAATACTTGTGCTATGCCATAGGCTGTTGACTTGGGGTTATCTGCATCATGTCGCCAGTTAGATTCTTTAGTCCATAGTTTTATTAGTGCTTTGTATTCACCCCTATTCCATTCGGGGTACCACATCTTCATGTATGAAATAGCATATAACTTGGCAGCGTATGGTGTCCATACTTTAGGTAACTGTTCTTTGTTATAGCATAGTTCATTGACATGTTGCGAGTAATACTTAAGCGGTAAACCTATTAGTGTAGTTACTGTTAGCAACATAGTGCTACCAATAGCCGTCCACTTTCTTACTGAACTCATCTAGTCTCCTAGTCTTCGCTCCCGTACATACGGTCAGGTTCGCTGTTACAGGTGCATTCTATTACAAAGTTACCGCAATACTCGCAGTCTCCATCTTTGCCTAGTGCAGTGTCATCTTCTAGTGGTGGTTCATAACTCATTAGAATGGTACCTCCGTATGGTTCTCGCATGACTTGCGCCATGCTCGTAGTCTTTGCTTGAGAAATCTATTTTCTTGTAGCAGTTGTACATTAGCAAACGCTAGTATAAACATCATGATAATACTTGCACCTAACGCTATAGTTATAGCAACTAGGTCACCGTATGATAGTGTCATTTGATTCTCCTTAGTTTGTTGTAATGGACTGTAATAACTTGTAGTTTACCACTGATTACCCCTATCCCCTGGCACAATAAAAAAAGGGTAAGTGAGTGACTGTATCAGCCACCCACCTACCCTATCTTTTAGTTCTTTGAAACCTCAAAGACCTCTAACTGTAACTGTGGCGCACGGCGTGCTGTCTCAGCCACGTCCTGACGGCGGTCAAAGCGAGTGACCAAGCGACCCTTAAGAGTAACGAGTTCAGACTGCTCAGTACCTGCACGTGTGACTCCGAGGATTTCGCCTACAGTTGAGTCATCTAGTGCAACCACGTTGATACCACATACGTACACCTGTCGGTCTGCTTCACCATTGCTGAATGCAGAGACCTCACGTTGGTCAAACCAACCTGTCACCATTGTTCCTTTTGAACCAGTGAAACTACGTACGTTCTTGATTTTACCTGTTAGTGTGACTGTATTTTCCATGTGCTTTTTCTCCTTGTTAGTTTCGGTTGATTGTTATTGAGGCTGATAGCCCCCTAGCAGCAGGCGTAGGGGGTCTATCTGCCCTTCTTAGCGAACGTTATTTTCTAGTACTCCATCACAGTCTTGGCATTGGTTGAAGAGCCTTGGAGTTAAGATGTTGCACCATGGACACTGAACCTCACGTGCTCGTTGGCGTTCATCTTCCAACTCCCACAGTTCTTCATACACTCCGCCGTCCTGTAGTGCCACGGTGGAGTGTTTGAACTCACCATCTCGGTCAGTCCAGTCATGTCCACTTGGCTCTGTGATTAGCAACCATTGACGTTTGTATTGAAGGTTGCCTTCGTCCACGATTTCGTGGGCTACTGCGCTATCACGTGCTTCACGTAGTTCTAAGCAGTTGTCACATACGTCATCAAGTTGCATGCAGTCGAAGCATTGAGTGGTCACGCTGATGCCTTGAGTTGTGTATTCGGTCATTTGTCTTTGTCCTTTGCTTTGTCTTGAAACCGCACTGTTGCAATTTCAAGGGAACCAAATCGGTAGCCCGATTGAGAGAGGCGCTTTGGCTGAGGTCAGGAGCGTTTTTTGCGACTAGTGCCTCAGACAGCCGAACGTGAGGGCGTGATTCTCATAGAACTCCTGACTATAGAACAGGGCAATGAATAGTCAATCCTGACAATTATAACAATTTGATAACACAGCAGTATCGTGTTAACAAATCGTTATCATTGACGCAATTGACTATTTGAGAATCCCGATATGATTCCCTTGGCGCAGAACTGCGCCACAGAATGGTCACACCTAGCGACTGCTTAAGGGCGCACACCTTGCGTCCGCGTGGCTTTGACACGCAGCAAGGATGGTGTACCGATTCGTCTGTCCGAGCGTGGCTTTGACACGCTAGAAGCACTCCGTAGGACAGATGCTTTAACTGGTAGGGATGGCAGTCTCATCTGCCAATAGAATATATTTATTCTATCTGCCCCCCAGATATTTAGTTTATTGACGGGCAGACAGTATGCAGCAACAGTCACGCTGCTATAGTAGTACTGCACGGCAGTATTGATAAATCTGTGGGTCAGTATGACCCCAGGTTTATTAATTTGCTTGTCTCTTACAGTTGGTATCTCTACCTAAAAATATTTCTGTATATAGTTACAGGGGGCATATACAGTCTGACCAGCACTTATATAAATACTTTAGAATAAAACGTTCGTTTTACCTGTTTGAACGGATTAAGTATATATAGAGAGTAAAATAGTTCAGAACTCTTTTTAGAGAGTTCTTCACTCTGTTACAGACTACTGTACAAACAACTATCTGTAGGGCGGGGGGACTCTGCCACAAAGGAGATAAACGTGGCAACACCAGCGCACAAGGGATTTAAAAAGGGTGGAGAGCATCACCTTGCAAAGGAAGTAACCCAAGCCAAGGCAGATGTTATTGCTAGGGTCAAAGAGGGTGTACCTGTTCAAGCCGCTATGGTTGCGGCGGGTAAGAAACCAGATACGGTTCGCCAATGGATGAACCGTGACCCTGAGTTTGCCCGTGCCTTGGAAGAAGCCAAAGAGCAGGGTAGTAAGCAATCTTTTGACTCAATGGGTCTTGAGAAGGAATCTATCCCATTTGCTGATTTCTCTAAAATGTTTTTTGACCAGACGGTCTTTCCTCATCATCAAGACTGGGTAGACCTACTAGAGGGTAATGAACCTTCTTGGCTACATCCATCCATGATTTATGAGCCAGGCGAGAATAACCGCCTACTGGTGAACGTGCCACCTGAGCACGCTAAGTCCACGGTTATTACCGTGAACTACCCGACTTACCGCATCGCTCTCAATCCTAACATCCGCATCATCGTGGTATCGAAGACATTGAATAAGGCACGCGAGTTCGTATATGCTATCAAGCAACGATTGTCACATCCCCGCTGGCTCAAACTGCAGACCGCTTACGGTCCTGAGGGCGGTTGGAAACAAGACGCTGATACTTGGCGTACCGATACTGTCTACCTTGGGGGCGATGCGCGTAACTCTAGCGAGAAGGACCCAACCCTTCAGGCGTTAGGTATGGGCGGTCAGATTTACGGTGCCCGTGCCGACCTCATTATTCTTGATGACTGCATCACTACTGCTAATGCCCATGAGTGGGATAAGCAGATGGATTGGTTGCAGAAGGAAGTTATTACCCGTCTGGGCAAGAATGGTAAGTTACTAGTTGTAGGGACACGGATTGCTGCAAATGACCTTTATAAAGAACTTCGTAATCCTAAGCATTGGTCTGGTGGTCGGACTCCGTTTACTTACATGGGCATGCCTGCTGTACTTGACTATGCGGAGGAAACGGAAAATTGGACTACCCTCTGGCCTGAGTCAGATGTTGCCTGGGATGGCGACTCTGATGTACCTAAAGAGAACGGGTACTATCCCAAGTGGGATGGTCCAGCACTCTTCAAGAGACGCAGCGAAGTTACGCCTTCGACATGGGCTTTGGTTTACCAGCAAGAAGACATCCAAGAAGACTCCATATTCCCGCCTGCACTCGTGCAAGGAGCGACCAATGGGATGCGCAAGCGAGGACCGCTAAAGGCTGGTGCTGCTGGACATCCACCTAAGGTTGAGGGTTTACATACTGTAATTGGATTTGACCCTGCTATGGCAGGTAATGCTGCATTTGTTGTAGTTGCATACAACAGAGCAGATGGAAAGATTTATGTGTTGGATTGTGTCAACATGGAAGAGCCAACACCACAAAAGATTCGGGCGACAATTGAAGAACTGGTTATTAAATACAAACCGCAAGAGTTTCGCGTTGAAATCAACGCCCACCAAAAAGCCTATTCCCTTGACGAAGAACTACGGGGGTGGCTCGCTGGATACGGCGTACGCCTTGATGCACACTTCACAGGGAAAAACAAATGGGACACTTCGTTTGGTGTTGCATCAATGTCTAACCTCTTTGGCACTGTCCGCGAAGAGAAGTTCCAAAAAAACAATATCTTAGAACTACCTTCATCTGAAGGTTCTGAGGGTATCAAAGCCTTAACTCAGCAACTACTAACGTGGAAGCCACAGACTAGGGGTAAGACCGATACCGTCATGGCATTATGGTTTGCTGTTATTCGCATCCGCGAATTAATGCAATCTAATAGCCGAACATCACAGTATGCAAATAACCGATGGGCAACTCGTGCTCAGATGAATCAACGCCTGGCAGTAAACCTCGATGAGATGTTTGCAGAGCAATGGCAAGAAAACTTCGGATAAGGAAAACAATGGCATTAACAATAGAGCAGGTAACGGCACGGGTTGAATCCCTGCGCTACCGCAATCACGAACGTGATGCGCGTAACCTTGACGTACTTGCTGTACGTAAAGGAAAGATTGCTCAAGTATATCCTAACTTCTTTCCAGAAGGTGTTGATGCAAACGTAGTAGCAAACTTTATTGACATTGTTGCTCGTGACCTATCTGAAGTTATGGCTCCGCTTCCAGCAGTTAACTGCTCTGCAGCCAATCAAGTATCTGATAGAGCACGTACCTTTGCTGATAAACGTACTCGTATTGCCTCTAATTATTTCCAGCACTCAGACCTAGCAGTACAGATGTACTCAGGTGCTGACTGGTATCTAACATATGGATTCGTCCCATTCATTATTGAATTAGACGATGAAGCAAAACTGCCACGTATCCGCATAGAAAATCCTATTGGGGCTTACCCAGAGTTTGACCGCTATGGACGTTGTGTGGCATTTGCTAAGCGTTACTCTCTAACACTTGGTGAACTAGTATCTCAGTTTCCAGAGTATGATAGAGAACTACTTGGACCAGATGGATATAAGCAAGACCTTAATGCAGTAATTGAAATGGTTCGTTATTATGATAAAGACCAATCTATCATTTATGTACCACGCAGAAGTAATTTAATTCTTTCTCAGGCTGCTAACCCACTTGGTAAAATGATGGTTGTTATTGCACGTAAGCCATCTATTGATGGTGAACTACGTGGACAGTTTGATGATGTACTAGGCATTCAGTTGCTGCGCAACCGATTTGCATTACTTGCAATGGAAGCAGCAGAGAAGTCAGTACAGGCACCAATTGTTCTACCACAAGATGTACAAGAACTTATGCTTGGTGGAGATGCTGTTATTCGTACAGCCAACCCAGCAGGTGTACGCCGTGTAGAACTTACTTTGCCACAGGGTGCATTTACTGAACAGAACATTCTTAATCAAGAACTACGTGTTGGTACACGATATCCTGAATCTCGTACTGGAAACATAGATGCTTCTATTGTTACTGGTCAAGGAGTACAGGCTCTTATGGGAGCCTTTGATACACAGGTTAAATCTGCTCAAGCAATCTTTGCTGCAACACTTAGAGACATTATTCAAATTTGTTTTTGTGTAGATGAAATGATTTACCCAGAAGAAAAAACAATTCGTGGAGTAGATTCGGGTTCACCTTATGAGATTACATACAAGCCAACTAAAGACATCAAAGGTGATTATTCTGCTGATGTTCGTTACGGTATGCTTGCTGGTCTTAATCCAGCACAAGGTCTTATCTTTATGCTTCAAGCACTTGGAGGAAAACTCATCAGCCGAGATATGGCTATGAGAGAACTACCATTTACAGTTAACGTAACACAAGAATTAGAAAAGATTGAAATTGAAGAAATGCGCTCTGCGCTACTTGGTTCACTTACGGCATATACACAAGCAATTCCACAAATGGCTACTCAAGGTCAGGATGCTTCAGATGTAGTCCGTAAGATTGCTGCGGTAATAAAGGCTCGTCAAAAGGGACAAGCATTAGAAGATGCAATAGAAGCAACCTTTGCTCCGCAGCAACAGGTTCCTCCTGCTGGTGAACCAACTAATACGGTTGAGCAAATGTCCCCTGCTCCCGCTGGTCCGCCAGCAGGAGGTTCTCCAATACCAGAAACACCACAGCCTAGACCAGATTTGCAAACAATGTTAAGTAGTTTAACTACTAGTGGTAAAGCACAAGGCACAGCAAGATTAAGTCAACAACGCCAAGTAGGCTAAGGAGTAAATCATGGCAACACCTCGCAAGAGAACCGTAAAGGTTAAAACAGTTGCTGATGAAAGTTACTCAAAGTTAGACCAGTACTCAATTCAACTACATGAATTTTATAAATCATTACGCAAAGCAGGATTTACAGTAGATAATGCTTTATATATTCTTTCTGCAAAGCAAGCGTATCCTGAATGGATGCAAGATATATCACCTGAAGATATTAGAAAACACATAGAAGATGAGGAGGACGAATAATGGCAGTTGGAGGTTATCGTCAACCTAGTAATCCAGCACCTGTGTCAGGTCCTGGTGCATTGTCACAGCGTACAGATGGTGGTGCTACCGAAGGTATGACACAACCAGTTCAAGATTATACTGGTGGTACATACGGCAATAATAAATCAATGCGTCAACAGCAAGAAGGTGCAGACCTTTATGCTGCACCTACACCACCACCAATAAATGTTACGCCACTTAGTGCTCCTACAGAATTTCCTAATGAACCTGATTCACATGGTGCATCATGGGACCCTAATACTCCTGGCATAGATACATCTATGGTTAAATCTGTGCAACCAATGTCACAAATTAGTTTTGTTTATCGCATGATGCAAAATGACCCATCTGGTAAATACGAAGCCATTTACAATAAACTGAATCTGGGATAATGACTCCGAGTCCACAACCTTCAATTGTACCTAAATTACCAGTACCACGTATTAATACGTCATTGGTAAATAGTAACCCACAAATGTATGCTGCTTCATTGGCTGCTAACCCCACGCCAGAAGAAGCAATGTATGCAAAAAATATTATGGGTTTAACAAATTTAGATGAAACATTTAGTAAGAATCCAAATCTTACAAATGCTCGTAAAGAGTTTTATAACCTTGACCCATTAATTCGTCAAGGTCTTATGATTATGAATCCTGGTGCTGACTATCAACAAAAGTCACCAAGTATTCTTAAAACTTTTTATCAAGGTGCATTGACTACAATTGCTTCACCATTTAAAACGGCAATTGCTGCTGCAGGTGAATATAGTAAATTAACTAATGTTCAATATAAAATGGTACGCCAATTTCTTGACACAGGTAAAACCGATAAAGAAGCATTTCAATATATTCTTTCTGCAAAAAATTGGGTAGATACATACCAAGGTAAAAATTCTTGGGATGAAGAAGCCAATAAAGTATTAAGCGAAAAACATGGTAGTGCTATGAGCACTCTTGTTAAAGGTATTATTGATGGCAAAAAACCTGGCGATATTATTCGTGAATATGGAGACTTAGCCGCCGATGGCGGAGCAATGACACGTGCTGTTATAGCAATGTCTAATGGTGATAAAGAATATAAAAATGCTTATTCTGAATATAAAGCGTATCAAGTTAATCCAGGTAATGATTTAACTAACTGGGCTAATAGTAATCATCCACCTTCAGATGGTGGTATTTGGGGCGCAATTATTCCTGCTGCTCTTGCAGCAACTCATCCACTTTCTATTGTATCTTCAATGGCAGAGGGTTCTGCTATTTATACACGTGATAAAGTTGCAGACCAATGGTTAGTTAAAAACCCTAATCCATATGGTAAAGAACAATTTGTTTCACCATCTGGTGAAATTAATGCTTGGTATCAAGTAGCAGTAGACCCACTAACGTGGCTTACTGGCGGAAGTTCTAAGGCTATCCTTGCATCTGAAAAATTAGCAGAACAGTTTACTAAAACTGCAAGTAGCAAAGGTTCTATTCAGGCTGTACTTGATTTGGCTGAGAATCCACAATGGGCAAAGCGTCAAGAAAACCTAGCCTTTACTGTTAGCGCACTGCGTGATGCACGTGCACGTGGCAATGATGTTGAAGCAGCATTTATCCGTAATGATATTACTACATACTTTCCAGAAGTAAATGATGAATTATTCTTAAAACGTCTTGTAGAAGTTAAAGTACGTAATGATGAAGAGAAATTAGTTCCAGTAACAGACCTTGACACAATGGTTAAATTTTACCAAATTGGTGAGCACACTAACTATATTATTTCAAGCAAACTAGAAGGCAACATGTTCTATCGTGAGAACAATGTTTTGCTAGAACGCCGTACTCGTCAGTACACTGACGGAGTTAAAGCAGCATACGACCAAGTATTTAATGGTATTGACCGCAAGATTATATCTGGCGATAAGCCAATTCCTGATGAAGTATTTGAAACGCAAAAAGCATTTGAGGATTACTTTGCTGTACCAGTAGAACAACGTTTTAATAAACTAGTAATGCCTAAAACAGATAGCACTCTCAAGGCTTTAGGCATAAAACAAAAAAACATTCAACGTAGTGCTGCAGAATTAATGGCAAAGCATCCAGCAAACGTAATGCTTTATACTGCAGATGGTCTAGTTGAAAAGTCTGGTTATGCTTTGCGTGATTATTTCCGCCTTATTACTGGTGATAAGATTAATGCCAACATTCTTGTAGAACGATACTTACGTATTTCTCCAGACGAACGTCTAAACATGCTAGCAAGTATGCTTAAACTTTACACAGATAAACTAGGCATGGCTTCTATACCTGCTGGTTTAGAAAAACAACGTGTATTGTTAGAGCAATTGCTAGGTATTAACCGTGGTATGGGTGCTGTGCCTTTTGATGTGCCAGCACACCTTGCTAAAGAAGGAACTGTAGAGATTCCTTTTGGTGCATCACGTATTACTCATACAACTAAAGGCATTAGTATGCCTAACTTTGATGAAATTACAAGAGAGATTTATGAACTGCATGGATTCCATAGCAAGTTAGTGCCACACCTAGCACTGAATGGCATGACTCACAATGTTGCATTAAAAAACATTGTTAATACATTTACATTTGGTCTTTTGTTTCCAAAGATAGGTATCAAGGCTGCTGTTGATGATGGCACACAACTTCTTATGGTCACTCATCCAAAGAATATTTATGATACATTCTCTGGTAAGGGCAGTGCTATGCACAATGCCCTTATGCGCTACACAGGTAGTGATAAGACTCAAGGTATGGTCAAGTCATACATGCTTGACAAGTTAGGTGTTAATCCTTCTAAAGAAATTACAGTTGCGCAACGTAAACAATTACAAGAGCGTATAAAAATTGATGCTGATTACACATTGCCTAGTGGCAAGCGTATTAAATCTGGCTATTCTATGTCAGCAGAAGAATTTTATAGTGCTACACCAGAAGAACGTCTTGCTGAAATGGCAATGGTTAAGTTAAAGAATCGTTTAACATCAGAAGAAATGGATGACTTTGGTATTCACTTAGTCAATAATTCTCATACTATGGAGGGCTTGGCTAAGTCTACTATTGCTAACTCATTTAGTGACACAATGATTGATGGTTCACTGGCTGCAGAAATCTTTGGTAAGTCAGAAGTAACTAAAGCAGCAGAAGCATATGGTGAATTAGGTAGATTTAGTGGTAAGCCTAAAGGTTTAAAGGATACTGGCAAGTATTTAACAGATGAACAGAACCTTTTAACAGCGTTTGACCGTTCTGTTGTGCACCACAAAGAATATTTTATTGCATTTGGCAAGAATATGTGGACCACACCATTTAAAACTACAGTTGATTTTGGTTCAGCCTTTATTAAGTATGATGCATTACGCACTGCTAAGCAAGGTGAAGCCTTTGTTAATGACATTATGCAGCAAATTGGCTGGTCTAAGAATGATTATGGCAAATGGGTAACACGTGGCAAGGTAGTTAAAGAAGATAAAGTTAATGGCGATGTAATTATCAGCGCTGCTAAGTCTAAAGAATCTATTACACAGTTTAATACTTTGTTCCGTCAGACAACAGAGTTAGAAAATGCTGGTAAGACTGCTGCGCAGATTAGCGAAGGTTTAATTCGCAACATGATGCATGAAATGTACACAATTTTTCATGGTAGTGCTGATGGTTTTAATGATGAACTTCTTGGTTACATTAAACAAAAGATGTCGGAGCAAGAAGCAAAGATTGCTAAGCGCAATAACTGGGAATCATCTGATTACTACATGCGTAAGTATGCTAATAAACCATTAATTTCTAGAAGTCCTGAATACTTTAAAGAAAAAGCCGCCTATGAGGCTGCAGTTACATCTCCTGCATATGTGATACGCAAAACTCCTATCAACGAGTTTCAAGAAGTAACTAGTAAGTATCCACTATCAGGTCAAATGACCACATCATATGACTTTCCTAATTTACCTATTACGGTTGAAGGTCACTTCAAGAAGTTGGGTAACATTGGTTGGGAAATGATGGACCGTCAGATTACTGACATGGTTCGCAGTGATGCATTTCTTATTAAATTGCTTGAACAACGCAGAAAGATGCGCCCAGACCAAAAGCAAATGGTAGAAGACTTAGTTGCCCGTGAAGTATCACGTAGTGACGCAGAATTACAGGCTAAACTGTTCTTTGATAACCGTGCAAAAGATAATGCTATTAATGATTTGCTTAAGTATGCAGATAACCCTGATGTGCGCACAGCATTTGCATGGAACATGCGTGGTGTAGGACGTTTTATTCGTGCTACTGAAGATTATACCCGCCGTATGATGCGTTATATGTCTACACATCCAGATAAAGTTCTTTATCGTGTAAGCCATACAAGTACTGCAATGGATGGTACTGGTCTTGTCTATGATGACAGCAATGGCAATCAGTATGTAATGCTTCCTAATGATGGAGTTATGTGGCGCACAATTGCGCCTGTATTTGCAGCATTAATGAATCCATTAAAGGCTGGTATTGAATTAGCACAGGGTAACTGGGACTTCTTTAAACAACCAGAGTGGAATCAAGCATCATTGAAAATCTCTATGCTTAATCCTTCCTACTCAGAAGGTTCTGGTCTTTACTCTCTTACTGGTCCTACTATGGCTGTACCTGTATTGGGTATTAAACAACTATTAGGTTTATCTTCTAACCCAACATTAAAGAAAATAAGTGAAGGTTTAGATAACTGGATATTAGGAACACAGTCTGATAACACAGATTGGGCTCGTGCTACATTTGCTGGTGCATTCTCAGGTACATGGAAAACATTTGATGACAGTGCAAAGAATAGTATTACTGCTAGTACAATTGTACAGGCAGCAGCAATTCTTCAAAGTGACTCAAAGACTGCATTAAACTTTAATGACTATGGTGATGAAAAGAAAGTAACACAATATCTTGACCGCCTTAAGTTAGCAGCATTAAATGTTATCCAGGTTAAGGCTGCATTTAATACTATTTCAGCAGCACCTATGGGTTCTAATCAACCAGGCATTACACCTGAGATGCGCCGTTTAGGTCTTATTACTATGCGTCAAGAGTTTAGTGATATCTTACGTGCTGTATTAGATAACAATGCTAAGTATGGATATAGTCTTTCAGACCCTATTGGCACAGCAGTTGCTATGTTTGTTGGTAGTTATCCAGATAAATTAGTCTTTACTGTAAGTCCTAATACTAAGTCTGCACAGTTAGCAGTCTCTTATACACAAGAAACCAAAAACTGGGTTATTAATAATCCTAAACTATTACATGATTATTCAGATGTAGCCTTTGTATTTGCTCCACATACAGGTAAGTATGACCCATCTGTAGTTAAGTTCTTGGAAGCAAGCGACCTTGTTAAGGGTGCTGACAATCCATTTGATGCTAATAATGCAGCATTAAAGAACTACTTAACTAATCTTGCTGCTGTAAAATCACGTAATGATTACTATAATATTGACCGTGAAGCACAGCGCCTATTGACTGACCCTAACAACCTTGACCGTAACCGTCCTGGTTATCGTCAAGAAGTACTAGACAATGCTAAAGGTAAGAAGATGGATATTCTTGCTGGCAATATAGCATTACAGCACTCATTAGGTACATCTGCATTTGCTACACGTCAGACATTAAAAGAACGTTTTGAACATTTTGACCAGATGATTAATGACCCTGAGCATAAGAAAGCATTAGCCGCTGGTCCTGTATATACATTGCTTACACAAATAATGAACCCAACTAAAAGAGTTATTGCTACATTTGAAGATATGAATGTACGTCAACAGTTTGGTGCACAAGAAAAACTAGATGATAATTTAACAACATGGCATGCTCGTATGAATAAAATTACTGCAAATAATCCTATTCTTGCCGAAGCATATCAATCAATTCTTAAACCATATGTAGATGATTTATATACTATTCCAACAGCAGCAATGAACAGAGGTAAATAAACTATGGCTAAAACACCTAAGCCAACACCTAAGCCAACGTTACCTGCTGGTGTTGCAGCAGCAAATGCTGCAGCAAATAAGTCTCGTCCACCAACTATTCCACCTACTCCTGTTGCTACACAATCACCAGCACCCAGAGTTGGTGACAAAGTAACAGGTCTTGAACCTGTAAAAATTGGGTCTTCTACAGACTGGAACCAGTTTCTTAATGGAACTCTTGTTCCTATTACTGTTGGTCCTAATGGTACAACCGTTGAACCATATGTTTCTGGAACAAAACCTACTAGTACTAATCCTAATCCAGGTCAGATTGCTATTCTTCCTAATGCAGATGGCAAAGGATTTTATACAGATAGCGTAGATGCAGTAGCAGCACAGTCAATGCTAGGTATTAATGCTGGAAATATCCAAGCATATAAATTAAAACTGGCTGCATACTATCCATCTACAAAAGAATTTAAACTTTCTTATGCTACAAATGATAAAGATGTAGCCTTTCAAAAGGCTATTAGACGTGCTATTAATGAGGCATCAGTTGCTAACTTTGGCTATGGTGTTACTAATGCTAATGCATTAAAAGCAAATCCAAGTGCACCTTTACCTGCTGGACTTTATGATTTTAATTCATATGTTCTTTCACGTCCAACTGTTCAACAAACTACAAGTACATCTCAAAGTGATACTGGGTTAACAACACGTGAAGATGCATTAGCCGAGTTTTATCGCACAGTACAATCACATGTTGGTGACCCAACATTGGTTAATAATTTACCTACGCTTGCTGAGGCATATTGGAATAAATTACATACTACTGAGTTGAATCGTGGAAGTACAAGAACAACGGTTACTGACCCATTTGGTACAGGTAAATCTTCTGGTATACAATACACTCAATTATCAGAACAAGACCGTCTTGAAATGCGTATTAATTTTATTATTAAAGGTGGCTCTGCAAAGGATGCCAAAACAAACAAGACTATTACTAGTACTGGTATCAAGGGTGTTGACTATCAAAAGTTACAAGATACTGGTGGTCTTATTGGTGATAACTATACCAAGTTACTTGAACATTCATATGATATGGGTGTACCAGTAAACAAAGATGACCTTGTTGCACGTGCTGCTAAAGCCCTGCTTCCAGGAGGTTCAGCAGATGAACAAATTAAATCATTAACTCAGGCTGCTAAAGTTTATTATAAAGGTCTTACACAATATATTGATAGCGGATTAAAAGTTAGTGATATTGCTTCTTACTATCAAAAGACTCGTGATTCAGAACTTGAGTTAACACCTGGCACAACAGATATCTTTAATGACAATGTGCAGAAAGCACTTAATGGTGAAAAACTACAGGACCAAAATGATTATCTATTAGGTATTCGTACTGACCCAGCGTGGCGTTTTACTAAGAAGGCTAATGAATCCTCAGCAGGATTCCTTGATGCGGTCCTTAAGACATGGGGAAAGGTGGGCATGTAATATGGCAGAGACAGCAGCACAAAAAGCAGCAGCCCAGAAAGCGGCTGATGCCGCACAACTTAAAGCAGCACAAGCAGCAATAGCCAAACTTCAAACTCAAGTAAAAACAACTCAAGCAAACATTTCTGCAGCAACTCCAACTCCTATAGGTGATAGAGCAATGGATGCTAAGTTGGCAGCACAAGCCGCTGCTGCGGCAAATCCCACACAGGCTCAAATAGATAATACATGGGCAACTCAACAGGTTGGCACTACTGGTAAAACACAAGCACAGTTAGATGCTGCCGCAAATGCACAACAAACTGCCTATGACATTAATCAAATGGGTACTGGTTTTAAATCTGCAGTAAATCCTAAAACTGGCATGGTTGAAACCACTACGCCTACACCTGCAAAAATTGATGACCCAAATAATGATGACCCAAATAAAAATAAACCTGGATGGCATTTTAATCCAAAATCAGGCAAATGGGAAATTGATGTAAATCCTGCAGACACTGGTGCCAAACTTCTTACTAAAGAAGAGTGGGATGCTATTCAATCTAAGACTGCAGAAGAAGCAAGACTTGCTAATGAAAAACGCGATGCATTTGCACTTATCCAACAAGCAATGCAAGGTTATGGATTTACTGCTGAAGAGTACGCTCAATTATCTCAGTACATTGAAAGCGCATTAATTAATCCTAAGATTGGCCCTAATCAAATGGTGCTTGAATTACGCGCACTACCTGTATATAAGGCTCGTTTTGCTGGTAATGAAACACGTATAAAGAATGGGCTTAATGCATTAAGCGAAGCCAATTATATTGAGCAAGAAAACTCTATTGCTCAATATCTTAAAGCAGGTGGAGTATCTAATCTTGGTACTCGTTCTACATATGCTAAGTTAATTGGTGGAGCCGTATCTCCAACTGAGGTAGGCAAGCGTGTTAACATGGCAGTAGACCGTGTGACAACAGCAGACCCTGCAATTATGAAACAAATTTATAAATACAATCCTAATATCTCACAACAAGATTTAGTAAGTTATTTCCTTGACCCAGATAATACTCTGCCTCAATTGGAAAAGAAAGTAGCAATGGGTGAGATTGGTGCAGCCGCTACTCAAGCAGGCTTAGATGCTGGCTTTGGTCGCATTGAAGACTTGCAACAGTATGGTGTTAGCCGTGGTCAAGCAATTGCTGGTTATGGAAACATTGGTCAAGTTCTTCCTATTGCTGGAAAACTTGGTGATGTTTATTCTGAGTCTGGTGTTACATATGACCAGACTGCAGGTGAATCTGAGTTCTTTAAATCTAATGCAGCAGCCATGAATAAACGTGAACGTTTAGCAGCAATGGAACGCGGCACATATGCTGCTTCTGCAGGTAATGCACCAGGTGCTTACAGCACTGGTTACCTAAAAAAGTCTTCAGCAGCAGGCTTAATATAAAATAGAATCCTATGTGACCGACCAGCCCACATAGCGTATAAGACTGGTAGTAAGAGCCAGGCTAGTTCCCCGACTAGAATCTGAGGCTTGCGATTCAAACGAATAGAAGGGTGGGTTGCTATGAGCAACAACTACTGGGATGAAGACGAAGACGACCTAGATACCGACAACGAAGTGCAGATGGATGGAAGTGACTTACTTAAAAAG
>Ga0214919_10006486_pt1 | contig 16085 bp, 16 predicted proteins | sample LL1503_MetaG_FD_177994 | JGI IMG/M metagenome (GOLD analysis project Ga0214919, IMG submission 177994) | Freshwater microbial communities from Lake Lanier, Atlanta, Georgia, United States - LL-1503 | ecosystem: Environmental > Aquatic > Freshwater > Lake | place: USA: Georgia | collected... | reverse complement strand
CCGGAGAGGCCCCGATGGCAAACGATTGAAGAAAGGTCACGAATGTCGACAGAGCCCCAGGCGGAAGGCACGCTTTCCGTCACCGATAGTCGTACGGGCCAGACGTACGAGTTCCCGATCACTGACGGGACCGTCCGTGCGACGGACCTGCGTCAGATCAAGACATCTGACGATGACTTCGGGCTCATGACCTACGACCCGGCGTTCATGAACACCGCATCGTGCCGTTCAGCCATCACGTACCTCGACGGCGACGCCGGCGTACTGCGCTACCGCGGCTACCCCATTGAGCAGCTGGCTGCGAAGAGCACCTTCCTTGAGGTTGCATGGCTCCTGATCCATGGCGAGCTGCCCACGGCCAAGGAGCTTGAGGGATTCGAGAAGCAGATCGTTGACCGCATGGTGGTGCAGGCAGAGGTCGGCGAGTCGATCAAGGCATTCGCCAGGAACGCCCACCCAATGGGGATCCTCGAGGCCGGCTTCGGTCACCTCTCCACGCTGTACCCCGAGGCGAAGCAAGTTGAGAGCGGCCCCGAGCGCATGGAGGCGATCATCAACACGATTGCCAAGATGCCGACCATCGGCGCCATGGCGTTCCGCCACAACCAGGGCAAGGACATCGTCGCCCCGGACCCCTCGCTCGACTACAGCACCAACATTCTCAAGATGTTCTTCGGTGCCGACTACGAGGTGGACCCCCGCCTCGTCCGCGCGCTCGACATCCTCCTCATCCTCCACGCCGATCACGAGCAGAACTGCTCCACCTCCGCGGTGCGTGCCGTCGGGTCGTCACAGGTGGACACCTACTCGGCCGTCAACGCCGGCATCGCCGCCCTTTACGGGCCGCTGCACGGCGGTGCCAACGAGGCCGTGCTGGTGATGCTGCGCGAGATCGGCTCGGCCGACAACGTGTCGGACTTCATGGACAAGGTGAAGAGCCGCGAGGCGCTGCTCATGGGCTTCGGTCACCGCGTCTACAAGAACTACGACCCGCGCGCGACCATCATCAAGGGCGCCTGCGACGACGTATTCGAGGTCACCGGGGTCAACCCGCTGCTCGAGGTGGCCGTGGCACTTGAGGCCACCGCGCTGGCAGATGATTTCTTCATTCAGCGCAAGCTCTACCCGAACGTCGACTTCTACTCCGGCCTCATCTACGAGGCACTCGGTATTCCCACCGAGATGTTCACGGTCATGTTCGCCATCGGTCGCGCCCCGGGTTGGGTTGCGCAGTGGCTTGAGATGATTCAGGACAAGGACCAGAAGATCTCCCGCCCACGCCAGATCTACATCGGTTCCGGCGAGCGCGATTACGTCGAGGTATCGGCACGCTAGATGGCACTTCGCCCCGCCCGGCCCACGTGGCCCGGCGGGGCGCGCCATCGCATGCGCACCGTATGAGCGACGCCCCGAATACCCAGGTGTGGACCGAGATTATCGGTGCCCTTGAGGACCTGATGCCGCCCGAGTGGTCGCGTCAGGCCCGCGAGTCGGGTGACACATCGTGGATGCGCGCCATCCTGCTGGTTGACGCCCATGATCGCCTTGTGGCGCCGACCCCGCTCGAGCACGTATCGCGCACGCTGCACGATCTCGCAAAGCAAAACGGTAACGACGCCGAGGCTGCGGGCTGGGAGGCACTGCACATGCAGCGCCGCGAAGCGCGTCGCCTGTTGCTGATGAAGATTGAGGAGCTGGGCCCCACCGTCGTTGATGGCGAGCCGGGCGCCCTTTTGGCGCGCGCGCTCAACACCGTCGCGGTGGTTTAGCGGTCCGAGCCTGACTCCTGTGCCGCCGCACGCAGCACGCGCGGGGGAAGCAGGGCCACGAGCGATCCGCCACCTGGCCGTGGCGATGTCAACGAGATCACTGCCGCCTGCGGTCGGTGAAACCCGATCTCGCCACACCCGGTGATGTCGGACAGCGCATACGTGAGCCCCGGCTGGTGCGAGCACGCCACAATCACGTGAGCATCCGGAAAGTCGATCACCAGATCGAGCAGGTCGTCGGTGGTCATGCCCGGGGACAGCCGCGGGTCGTCGTGCAGCGGGCACCCCGCGGCCCGGGCCACCATCTCGGCGGTCTGGTGGCAGCGGATGAGTGGGCTCGACACCACGACGTCCGGCCGTATGCCGAGCGCCACAAGACCTTGGGCTGCGAGGTCGGCATCAGCACGGCCGGCAGTGGTGAGTTCGCGCTCGTCATCGGTGGGGCGGGAATCGATGTCCTCAGCCACACCGTGGCGCAGAAGCACCAGCACTTGGTGGGCGCCGTGGCTCATCCGAGCGGTGGCACCTGTGCCACCAGCAGTGATGACGCCACAACGATGATGAGCGTCACGCCGATTTCGACCCAGGCATTTCTGCGCACGATCGCGAGCGTGGCGGTATTGGGAGTCCCCGCCCGGCGAAGTGCCAACACGATGCGGCGCGACCGCAGTGCCAAGACGCCCGCGATGGCCAGCAGCCCGATCTTCACGAGGATCGTCCAGCCATACGAGGTGCGCCACAGGTCGGCGGGGCTGCTCATCTGGCCGAATGCGCGAACCACGCCAGAGAGCACGATGAGCCCTACGGCGATGAGGGCGAGTGCCGAGAACCGGGCCAGCAGAATGCTCCCAATGGTGCGGCCGTCAGCGCCTGCCACCTTTGGCAGCCGGGCAACCCAGATGGTGACGATGACCAGACCACCTACCCACCCGGCGGCGCAGGCGGCGTGCAGGGCATCAACGGGTACCTGCAAAGTTGGCAGCGAGGTCACCGATGCGTGCCCCTGGGCCGAGATGGATCCCAGTGCCACCAGCGACGCGGCGAGCATGACGATTCCCGGCCACAGGCCGCCATCGGCATCGTCCGGCGGCGGGGCCTCATCACTGCGGTATTCGACGAGAAAACGCCACACGCCAAGCGCAAACAGCACGAACAGCGCCAGAGTGCGGATTTGCAGCAGGTCGCCAAACCGCGTGTCGGCCAGCACGCGTACCACTCCCGCGGGGTCACCGAGCGCCCCCCACACGCTGATGCCGAGCGCACTCGCGGTTTTCACCACCAGTACGTACGCCTCGCCTAGCAGCGACACGAGTGCCAGTGCGCCGAACCCGATCCACCACGAGTCGCGCGACCACGCGAGCACGGCATCCTGCGATGCGCGTCCAATGCGGGGTGGGGGGCGCCATGCCGCGCGCCAGATCAGTAGGCGGAACAGCATCAGGGCTACGAGACCGCCGATACCCACCAGCTCGATCCACCGTGCACTCACGGCCCAGACTGACGTCTCTGCGGGCCCGCTCGCACCGCCGGCGCCCCCGAGGTATGGCGCTCCGATGGGAACGTCGCCCACGGCGAACACGGCGGCCCCACCCACGATGTGGCCGTCGGCTGACACCACGCGCCACCGCGTGGTGTAGGTGGCGGCAGACAGGCCGCGCGTGAGCGGGATGATGAGCAGATGCGAGTTGCCCGCCGGCACCTGCGCGGAGCCACGCACCACCGATTCACCGGTGGCCGTCACCACCGAGGCGTCGGTAGGCGAGAGCAACTGGATGGCCTCCGAGAAGGTGATCTGCACATCGGCAGGCGATCGATCGATCCGCTGGCGATCGTCCGGCGCGATCTTCTCGACCACCGCATGCGCCATGGCGACTGGGGTCCACGCGAGCGTGGATCCGACGAGTATCGCCAGAAGGGCAATGATGAGCGCGCGGGCGCGTGGACGGGATCGCACGAGGCCCCCAGCCTATCGGCGATCGGCCATTACGGGCGCGCTCGGGTAGCGTGGCGCAGTCGCATGATCAAGCACCCGGAGGAACTCGTGAGCGGACTGGTGGACGGAAAGCGGGCCCTCGTTGTGGGCGTCGCCAACAAGCGCAGCATCGCGTGGGCGATTGCGCGGCGTCTCGATGCCGAGGGCGCACGTGTGGCCCTCACGTTTCAGGGCGAGCGGGTTCTGGACGATGTGAGCAAGCTCGCGGCCAGCCTGACCAACGGCCCCGTGCCCGTGGTGCCCATGGATGTGCAGGATGAGGCGCAGATGGATGCCGCCGTGGCGTCGGTTGCCGAGTCGCTTGGCGGCATCGACATCCTCGTGCATGCCGTGGCTTTCGCCCGCGCAGATGATCTGGGCGGGCGGTTTATCGGTACCTCGTCTGAGGGCTTTCACTTGGCGCTCGACATCTCGGCGTTCTCGTTGGCCGCACTGGCAGAGCGGGTTGAGCCGCACATGCAGGCGGCCGGTGGCGGATCGATCGTGACGCTGTCGTATATGGCTGCCGAGCGCGCAGTGCCCGGATATAACGTCATGGGCGTAGCGAAGTCGACGCTCGAGTCGATTGTGCGCTACCTCGCCTGGGACATGGGTGAGCACGCTGTGCGGGTGAACGCACTGTCGGCCGGCCCGGTGCGCACGCTTGCCGCGCGCGGTATTCCGGGCTTCGGTGACATGGCCGAGATGGCCGCGAAGAAGTCGCCGCTTCGCCGCGAGATCGATGCCGACGAGGTGGCCGATGCCGCGCTGTTCCTGTGCTCGTCGCTCGCCCGTGCCGTCACGGGGGAGACCCTGCACGTTGACGCCGGCTATCACGCGATGGGGCTCTGACCCCGCCGCCCGCGTCAGATCTGGAAGTCGGGCGCCCCGCCGCTGAGCAGGTCGTCCAGCGTGACGGCCTCCATGGCGTGCCCCGCAGCATCGCCGGCCGCGCGCCACACATCGCCGATCGCCGCGAGACCGGGCGGGTAGGCGACGTCGTTGGGGTCACGGCCCGCCACCTGGATGATGGGGCCGTCAATGACCCGCACGATCTCGGCCACACGGATGTCTGCGGGGTCGCGGGCGATGCGGTACCCGCCGTCGGCGCCGCGCTTGCTGTCGACGAGCCCCGCCCGGCGTACCTCGGCCAGGATGCCCTCGAGGAAGCGCGGGGGGATGTCGCCCTCGCGCGCCATCCGGTCGACGGTGACAGGTGGCGCATCTGGCCCCGAGAGGCGGGCGAGCACGAGCAGTGCACGCACGGCGTAGTCGGCTTTGGCGGAGATCCTCATGCGGGGCGGGCGGTCGGTTTCATGGCTGATCGAGGCTACCAGCGGTGACTTCGCGCACGGTCAGAATCGGGGTGGTGGCCGATACGCATGTGGGCGAGACCCTTCCCGTGCTCCCGGAATCGGTGCTCGAGGCGCTTGCCGGCAGCGATCTCATCCTGCACGCCGGTGACATCACCTGTTTGTCGGTGCTCGACCGGCTTGGTGAGATCGCACCGGTGGTGGCGGTGCAGGGCGACCACGACCGCGACGCGGGCATCGACTTGCCCACGGCGCGGATAATCACCGTGCGCGGCAGGCGTATCGGGCTGGCGCATGGTCGTCGTGCCCGGGCAATTGAGATGCCCGCCGCAGGCCTCAGCCTGGCCCGGCGCCGGGCGGTGCTGCTGGGCCTGCACCGCAGCCTGCGGCGGCAGTTCGGGCCAGTTGACCTGATCGTGCATGGGCACCTGCACATGCCGGTGCATACGGAAGTACGCGGAACGCGTGTGTTCTCGCCTGGTGCGGTGTACATCCCGGAGGTACGCGAGATGTCCGAGAAGACCGGCATCAAGGGACGGGCCTATATGAGGTTTCGCGAATCGCTCGCGCCCGACGAGCGCCTGCCAGCAGTGGGAATGGTGCAGGTGGGCCCCGATGGACTGTCGTGCGAGCGCATCATTCTGCCGATGCCCTGATACGCGTCCGACCACCCGGGTATTGTGATTTCTGCCGGAGGGAATGAATCACCGGTGCTCACGCCGGGCAGTTGTGATGCATTCCCAACGGAGGCCGATGCCCGACCTGGGAGCGTTCGAACATGACCGCAGATGTCGCCTATTCCTTCCGCAACGCGCACGATGAACTCGAGCGCGCAGTGGCCGACTATCTGGCCATCTCGCGTGGGTCGCATCTCTACGCCGACAACGACGCCCACACGGCTGCCGAGTCGAAGGCGTGGGAGCGCATGATGTTGTTGCGTGATCGCGCCGATGCCGAGCCGACGCCAGCTGGGGCCGCGACGGTCTAGCTGCTCTACTCCGCGGTGCCACCGCGGAGTGGGATTTCCACCACGACAACTGCGCCCTTGCCCGGCGACGATTCCACCGTGACCTCGCCACCGATGAGCGCAATACGTTCGCGCATCCCGGTGAGTCCCAACCGGTCAGTGGGATCTGCAGGTGCGAACCCCACACCGTCATCCTCGACGAGCACGCGGATGCGATCGCCCTTCGCGGTCACCAGTACACCGGCGTTTCGGGCATGCGCATGCCGGTGCACGTTGGTGAGCGCCTCCTGCACCACGCGGAATACCGCGATCTCGACTTCCTCGGGCAGATCGGGGGGCAGTCCGGCCATGGCGATGTCCACGCTGGTGTCACCCCCGGCCCGGAGGCGATCGGCCTGTCGTTCGAGCGCGCTCTCGAGGCCGTGTTCGGCGAGCCCTGATGGCCGCAGCCCGATGGCGAGGTCACGAAGGCTCTCTGATGCCGACGCGAGGGTGCGGCGCACCCCGGCCAGCCGGTCACGGCCCGCGGCATCGAGGTGGCCATCGAGTGCGCGGAGCTCAAGCGCCACTGCGGTGAGCACCTGCCCGGTTTCGTCGTGCAGCTCACGGGCCACGCGGGCCCGCTCCGCCTCCTGGGCACGGATGGCGCCCCGGTGGCCGTCTGCAGCAGCCTGCTCGCGCTGGTGGGCCGCCTGCAGCGCGGCCGACTCGGTGAGGCGGGCCCGCTCGTCGGCTGCCGCCCGTGCATTCGCGATGGCCACGGCTGCCTGCGCCGCCAGCGTGATGGCGATGCGCTCATCCTCCTCGGTAAATGGCCCGCCCTCGCGATCAGTCAGGTACAGGTTGCCGAATATCTGACTGCCCAGCGATACCGGAACACCCAGGAAGGTCTCCATGGGTGGGTGCCCAGCGGGGAATCCCGACGATGCCGGGTGACCGCCGATGTGCTCCACCCGAAGGGCCCGCGGGTCGGTGATGAGCTTGCCGAGCAGTCCACGACCGCTCGGGAGCTGGCCGATGTTCATGGCGGTGGCGTCGTCAAAACCCGACCAGATAAACCGTGAGAGGGATTCGTGATCGGCTGACAGCACGCCGAGCGCCGCGTAGCGCGCACCCACGATGCGCCGCGCCGACTCCACCACGCGCCGCAGGACGGCGTCCAGATCGAGCCCCCGCCCGATGATCATTCCACTCTCCACCAGGGCGGACGCGCGCTCAATCACCCGTGCGCTGGCAATCCCCATGCCGGCGATGAGGGCGAGTCGGGCGAGGGCTTCGGCGGCGGAGGGGTCGAGAGCGCCCTCCGGGGCTGCCCGCACGATGAGCGCCGGCCCTTCGATGACGCCCGGCCTGAGCGGCGCTGCCATCGCGATGGGGGTGCTGGCGGGCCCTTCAATCGCCGTTCGCCCCGTCTGCGCGGCTGCGCGTGCCAGAAGCCCGTCGGGGCCGTCATCCCCACCCGCGACGATACGTACGTGCCCGGCACCGGTCAGTTGCCGGGCCTCGTCGCTCACTGCGGCTTCCACGGCGTCGGGTGATGCACCGCCCGCGACGAGTGCTGCCATGCGGGCGAGGCCCCGGTCGGAGTCGTGCCGCGCTGGGTCCCCCGGGGTCACCGGGTCACTCCCCGCGCCCGCGCTCCCGCTCCGCACGCTCGGCGGCCCGCTCCTCGTCGCTACGCACCATCTCCGCGAAGCGCGCGATGATGTCGTCGGGCACCGGCCCCTCCGGGGGGTCCTCAATTCTGTATGCCGAGGCCGCAGGTGCCACCGGCTCGGGGTCTGCCGCAGGGTCGTCGTCGCGCACGATGGCGGGCTGCTCTCCTGTCACGGCGGTGTCGACAGGCAGCAGCAGTTCGTCGTCGCGCGGAATGACTTCGAGCTCGCCAGTGGTCTCAAGCACTTCCGGCTCATCGGCCGCCTCAACGACCTCCGCCGCCTCAACGACCTCGGCCGCCTCAATGGGCTCGTCCACCTCGACGCGGGAGACGGACTCCGCGTCGTCGGCGCCCTGCTCCTCAATGCGCTCACCGGCCGCACCGAGCGGCACCCCCAGCGGGGTGACGGTCTCATCGAGGATCCCCGGCGCGGCGTCGGCCGGGACCTCCGGCATGGGCACGTCGCCAATCACGGCGCCGTCATGCTCAATGACCACGCGATAGCGATCAATGTGCGGAGCGTGAACGAAAAGGATGCGCCGCCACTCGTCCGAGCCGGCCTGACGGGCCGCGCTTTCGGTGCGGTAGGCGCCCACTTCGCTTCGCTGAGCGTCCGCAGGGCTCCCCTGCACTCCCACCACTGCGACCAGGTAACTCTTTCTCAGGCCCACTGTCGCCGTCCTCATCGTCGACCCATTCGCTGGTGATGCTACCGGCTGGCCTCGGGAGACCGGGCCGGGGGGCCTGCCGGTCGTTAGCCTTGTCGCCGTGAGCATCGGATCCTTCCACCATGTGGCCGCCTGCGTTGATGACGCAACCGCCTCGGCTGATGTCATCCGCCTGGCCCAGAAGGTGGTGAAGACCGGTGGCCGTATTTCAGTCGTGCATGTGCTGGGCGGCCCGCCGTTCAGCGAGTCGGTGATCGCGGCGATTGGCGGCGCATTTGGTGGTTCGCCGCTCATCGACTCCACGGCGTCGCACCGCCAGATCGCGGAAGCGCTTCTTGAGAGCGTGTGTGAGGACATCCCCGGCGCGGTGCCCGTGCTGCTCGACTCGCACGACGCCGACTCGGCCCCCGACGCCGTGGTGCGCTGGGCCGAGGACGAGGGCGCCGATGTGCTGGTGGCCGCCGCGCATCGCGGTGCGCTTGATCGTGCGTTGCGCCTTGTGGGCTCCTTCAGTGGGCACCTGAGTCACCACGCAACGTGCCCCGTGCTGCTTCTGCCGCACGGCGTCACCTTCGGCGACGATTAGCCCCGCTTCGGCGGGAGTGGAATGAACCCGCTGGTGCGTCGCACGTAATCGGCATAGCCGGGGCGTCGCACGACGATGTCCTTCTCAAGAAGCCCGGCGCCGGACACCTTCACCAGCAGGAGGGTCATGAGCAACGGCCCGGCAAAACCCCATGCGCCGGCGCCACTCTCGGCGGCGATCAGGAAGATCCCCCACCACACCAGGAAGTCCCCGAAGTAGTTGGGGTGGCGGGTGTAGCGCCACAAGCCCGTGTCGAGCACCTGACCCCGACTCGCAGGGTTGGCCTTGAAGCGCGTCAGCTGGGCGTCGCCCATGGCCTCAAATGCCACGCCGAGTACCCACACGATGGCGCCGACGATGGCCAGCCACCCGAGCGGGCGATCGGGGATGGCCGACAACTGCACTGGCAGTGAGACCACCCACACGAGTAGGCCTTGCAGCAAGAACACGGTGACGAGGCTCGTGAGCCAGAAACGGCGCCCATGCTTGGCGCGCATGGCGGCGTACCGGAAATCCTCTCCCTTGCCCGCGTTGCGCACGAGCAGGTGGATTGACAGCCGCGCGCCCCAGATGGCGACGACGCAGGCAATAAGGATGCGACGCCCTTCGTCTCCGCCACCCGCGATGAGTGCGGTGATGGCAACGGCGATGAACGCCAGCGGCCACACTGGATCAACCACGCTGGCATCGCGCAGCACAAGGCTCACCACCCATGTGATGATCATGACCGTGGCGATGACGATGGCCACTGTCAGCATGATTTCGCCGTATCCCATTCCCCCAGCCTTGCATGGCCCGCGTGCCGGAACAGCACCGAACCGCGCCCTGGCGCGCGTAGGCTCGCGCGCATGGATCCGTGGTACATCCGCATGGCCGAGGAACGCGACATCCCGCGCCCCGTGCTACTTCGCGCCATCCGGGCGCGTGCGGGCGCACGGCTTCGCCGCGAGCGCCGAGGTGGTGCCGACGCCGTGGCCGCCCGCCAGCGTGATCTCCGTCGTCGGCTCGCGGCGTCACCGGTGGCCATCCGCACCGAGGCCGCCAACGAGCAGCACTACGAAGTTCCGGCCCAGTTCTTCGAACTGTGTCTCGGCCCGCGCCTCAAGTACTCCTCATGCCTGTTTGCGCCCGGGGTCACCTCGCTTGCAACTGCCGAGGACGACATGCTTGCGCTCACATGCAGTCGCGCAGGGCTACGGGATGGACAGGACGTGTTGGAGCTCGGGTGCGGGTGGGGCTCGCTCACGCTCTGGATGGCCGAGCGCTATCCGGCCAGTCGCATCACGGCGGTCTCGAACTCCACCGGGCAGCGGCACTTCATCGAGGCCCAGGCCCGCGAGCGGGGGCTTACGAACGTGGAGGTCATCACCGCCGACGTGAACGAGCTGCAGATGGCCCGCGACTTCGACCGCATCGTGAGCGTGGAGATGCTGGAGCACGTGAAGAACCACCCGGCCCTCTTCGCCCGCATCGCCAAGTGGCTACGCCCCGACGGAGCCTTCTTCGTCCACGTGTTCACCCATCGTGACCTGGGCTTTGAGTTTGTGGAGAACGACCCGCGCGACTGGATCGGCCGGCACTTCTTTACGGGCGGCACCATGCCGTCGGACGACCTTCTGCTGCACGCCACCGACGACCTCGCCGTGGTCGACCACTGGCGGGTATCGGGCGTGCACTACGAGAAGACGGCTCTTGCCTGGGATGACAATCTTGTGCGACACCGGGAGGCCGCCACCGCGGTGCTTGAGATGGCGCACCCGGGTGAGGGGGAGCGGTGGTTCCGCCGTTGGCGCCTGTTCTTCCTCGCCTGCGCAGGGCTCTGGGGCTATCGGGACGGCAGCGAGTTCATCGTGTCGCACTACCTGTTTCGGCCGCGGGGTGCGCCCGACGGCTGATCAGCCCGGGGGAGGTGGCTGCGCGCCACCCGGCCCCGCCGGCGGCGCAGGCGGCTGTGGCGTGGTGGGAGCGGGGGCAGCTGGCGTGGGTACTGCAGCCGGGGTGCTGGTGGTGGGCGTGGCGGCCACCGGCGCAGCGGTGGCGGGAGGCGCGGCCGATGCGCGGTAGGTACGCGCATCCTGAATGCCCGCGGGCCAGTACGTGGGAAGGAACGAGATGCTGAGCCCCGCACGCCCGCCAGATGAGTGGATGATCCAGCGGTTTCCGAGGGCGAGGCTGGTGTGCGACGCCTCGGCGTCGGGGGTCTTTGGCCCTGCCGACCCAAAGAACACCAAATCGCCTGCCTGGGCCTTCTTCCACGGCACCTTCACCCCGCGGGTCCCCACATTCATCGTGTAGGTGGTGCGCCCGTCGGGCACGTTGATGGATGCCTCGGCTGCGCGATCGCCGGTGTTCCAGACGAAGTAGATAAAGCCTGAGCAGTCGAAACCGGCGGCGGCCTGGGGATCGGCGCTCGCGTTCAGGTCCGGTGCCTCACCCCCCCACACATATGGGTACCCCACCAGCGACAGGGCCCGCTGCACCAGCGGGCGGACATCAGGGGCAATTGCGGGGATCGAGAAGCGTTCGAGCGCGCGCACGGACGCGGGTATGCCGTTGCCCCGGATGGCATGCCCACGCGCCGCCATGAGCACCAGATCGGCCAGGCGGATGGGCTGGGCGTCGGTGCGCTCCAGGGCCTCGTCGCTGGCCGGGAAGTTACGGCGAAGCCCCGCCTCGCGCGCGGTGATGGAGGTTGCGAATCCCACGGGCAGGGTGAACGTGTGACCCCCGTCATCGTGGAAGCGCGCCATGGTGTTGATGGCCTTCTTCATGCCGAGCCCGAGCGTCCAGGCGCGGTTGGCCTCAATCCCCGTGAGAGGCTGATCGAGCACCGCTTGCCCGGCTGAGGCCTGAAGCCAGCCGCGAGCGATGACGTGGCGGGCCGCGGCACCATCGGCATCGTCGGGTGCGATATCCCGCCACGGTGTGCCAATGGCACCCCCCGGCAACTTCAGTACCGACTGCATCAAGCGCACGAGGTCGCGACGCGTGGCATCGCGCGACAGCGCGACGGCATCCACCTCGCCCGCCCACAGGTCGGCCTTGGCCAGCCCGCGCGCCGCCTCTTGTGCATACCTGAAGGCTGCGCTCGGAACGGGCCCGTCTCCGGGCGCAGGCTGCGCCAGCGCAACCGCCGTAAGCGACCCCACGACACCCACCGGCACGAGGGCCATGGTGGCGAACAGGGCGACACGACGACGTCCAATTGTTGACCGGCGACTCATCAGGAACGTGAGGCTAGACCGGACATCGCGGCAAACGGGTTGCATGGGAACATGTCGCGCAGATTCGCAACACGTGGTTCATATCCCCCTTACTGCAGCAAGATCTGCACGGTGTGTGGCGTGTATGGGCACCCTGCAATCACCGTACGACCGGGCGTCTAGCCCGAACGCAGCTCACGGAGGTTCTGCCACAGCAGCACCACGGCACCGATGGCCAGCAATATCGCCAGTGTGAGGCGCCACTGCTGCACCAGCCCCCCGATGATGAGGATGGCGGCCACAAGCGCCAACGCGGTGACGAGGAATGCAAGTAGGCGGCCGCGCGCCAGGGCCTCGATGCCCACCAGCAGCGTGATACCCACAACGACGCCCACGGTGTAGTGCGAACTCGAGTTGCCAACGAGCAGCCAGATGATGAGCGTGATGAGGAGCGGTGTGCTGACCGCCGCCCAGATGCGCAGCACGCGGTGGCGCACGCGCGACTGGGGATCCTCGCCCTGATCGACGTCGTTCCCCAGATGCGCCCGGGGGCCCTCGGGCGGAAGCCCCCGGTCGGCCGCAGCCTGCAGCGCCGCGCTCTCGGCCTCGAGGTGCCGCCGCTCAACCCTCAGGGCGTTGATGGCCTCTTCGCGTGCTGTGACGGCGGTGCGGCGGGCCTGGGCGATCTCGGCCGTGGCGCTGTCGCCCATCATCACGTGGGCCTCGATGCCCTCCCGGCGGGCCGCAACGCGTTGCTCGTCGACCAGTGCATCGATCTCAGCCATTCGGTCGCGCACGTCATGTGCACGGATGTCTACGGAACGCGCTGCCGCAGCGGGATCCGGATCGACCTTTTGCATCCCAGCCCAGCCGAGGGGGTCCTCCCAACGAACACGGTCGATGCCGTCGCGGTCGTGCTTCGGCCCTGTGGGCGCTGATTCGCCACCGAAGGGATCGCGGGTGTCGAGACCCCACCGCCCACGGAAGTCGCGCACCCACGGCGTGGTGTCGTCAATGACCACCGGCTGCCATTCGCGGTCGCCCCCGGGGCCAATGCTCACCCCATCGCCGCGGTGGTAGTCCACGAACGGGATTCCGAGACCCTCTTCGATCTCACTCACGTCGGTCCACGGCGTGATGGCGCGCAGCGCGCGACGGGCCCAGCGGATGGGCGTACGAAGAATCGGCGGGTCAACCCGCACTAGCTCATCGGTACGGATGGGCGAGTGGGAGTGGGAGCCCGCGCCCGGGTATGCCACCACGTGCTGGCCCACCCACTCCAGATCGGGATCGTCAACACGACGCCGAAGTGCGTCGCCCTCGGCATCGTGCGACGAGAAGGCCACCCACTTGGTGGTGAGGTCACCCGTGGCATCGGGAGAGAGGTACAAGTTGACCATCTCCCAGTCGGCCTCGTGATCGTTGATGCCGTGGAACGACGATCGCCAATCGTTCATGCAATAGAAGAACCAGTACTGAAGGACAGTCCAACCGGCTTCGTGTACCACCCGGCCGTAGTAGGGGGTGCCATTCCCGGCGATGTGGTCGCGGTAGGTGATTTCGCCGGCGGCGACGGCTCCCCGCGGCACACGCCCGCGGAACAGCAGGGTGATCCGGAAGAGGGCGTCGATGAGGCGGGCGATGACGCCCACACGCATAAATCGGCTGGCCTGGCGCATGCTCGGACCGTTGCCGGCCTTGTGCCAATTGCGGTACTCGCGCCGCGTGAGCGGGGTGTGCACGTATCGCAGATGCATCGTGCGGCTGGCGCGATCACGCCCTAACTGTGCGAGGCCATCGAGGTCGGTCTCACCCGGTTCCGCCAACTTCTGATCACTTCCATCGGCGTCGCGCTCCCACACCGAACAGGCCTCGACGTAGGCACCCACATCTGCGGGAAGGAAGAGCTCCACCTTGTTGAAGCGAAGGATCGGCTCGTGACGGCGCAGCAGTTCAAGTTCATTCACGGCCCCAGCGTACGTCACGCGCCGATCCGAGCGATAGCGTCCAAGATATGAACATCACCCGCATCGGCGGCCTTGCGGCCGCCACACTCTGCTCAGCCGCCCTCCTTGCGGGGTGCGGATCATCATCGTCGTCTGCCGATACGGCCGCGACCGCTGCAGCCACCACCGCTGCAGCGACCACCGCTGCGGCCACCACCGCAGCAGCTACGACCACTGACCAGAAGGTAGGTGGCACGGCCACGTGCGACCAGGCGTCAATCAGCAAGGCAGTGGAGGCCACCGGTACGGCGAAGGAGCCCAACACCCTCGCAACGCCGACCTCATTTGAGTGCTCAGATGGCTGGGCGTATGCCTACGTCAACTCGGGCACGGGAGATGCCGAGTACACGGGCACCACGGTGTTTGAGGCCGAGGGTCAGTTCTGGATTCCGAAGGACCGTCAGAAGGTGTGCATCTCGCCCGGCAATCAGGTACCGAAGGCGATCTACCAGCCTGCTTGCGAGACCAACTAGCCCTGCGTGTGAGTGGACTCCGCCTTCGCGGCGCGGGTCCACTCACGGCAGAGCCGCGTGACGACCGCGTGGCTCACCTTGCTGTCGGTCTCGGGCATGGCGATTGACTGCACGCAGAGTGCACCCAGTTGTTTGGGCCCAAATCGGTACACGCCGGTGCCGTTACGCGCGATGCGGCTGTTGAGGGTGGTGGCATGTGTGGCCACCCAGGCGCAGCCCTGGCGCGAGGGGCACATGGCTGCGGGCATGCCGGTGACGGTGCCGGTGGAGGGGCCCAGGATGAAGTGCGCCCGGGCCACGCGGCCGCCGTGGGCGGTGATGGCGCGCATCGAGGCCGCCGGCAGGTTTCGCCAGTCGTCGTAGTTGATCGCCCCGATCTGCCCCACGCCTGCGCTGTTGTACATCTCGAGCCAGTAGCTCTCACCGGCGGCGACGGCGGCAATGGCTCCGCGCCACTGCGATTGCTCGGCGGATGACTCCATCGCCTTCATCATGGGATAGGCCACGTACATCATCACGCGTTTCGCATAACTGGAACCCCAAGGGGATGGGGCGTCAAGCTGACGCATTGCCATGTTCAGGCGGGTTCCAGCTCGCCCCTTGAAAGCATTCCCGATGTCGTCGATCGCCACCAGATGCGCCCGGCACGACAGCGTGGGGTTACACGTGCCGTTGATCGCCCGCCGAAGGCGCTTTGCGATCTCTGCTGGGGGCAGCGGGGCCAGCACCACGCCATCAACCCGAGCGATGCGGTTCGCTGGCGGGAGCACGGTCTGTCTGGCAGGCAACTGGCGGTACGTCGCTATGCGCTCGAGCGGACCTGGCCCGTTGGGGAGCAGGCGTTCCAACACCGTCTGGATCTTCAACTCAGACAGATAGATGAGGTGACGGGGCGCGCCCGAGATCGCACCCGCAGCGCGAGCAGGCTGTGCACTGGAGCCGTCACCATCGTTGCCGCAGCCCACACCTGCCACCACGAGCGACAGCCCCACGACGAGTGCAGCCGTCCACGCAGCCAGGCGGGAAATCCTCATGGGCCGACGCTATCAGCGCCTGGTGCGAGAGAGGATGTGGCCGAAGCCCGGGACGACCAATCACGTTCCCCAGGCGGCGTGCCGTGCTGATGGGACAATTCGCGTCGGCTGGCTGGGGGCCATGCGATTGGTAGGGCGGGGATCAAATCGTCGCTGCAGGCGAACCGCCAGAAGGTGTGCATCCCGGCCCGTTCGCAGGTGCCTGCGGCCATCTTTCAGGACGCCAACAGCACGAACTCGTACGCGGCACGCGCATGGCGTTTCTGGCGATGCCCAATGGCGTTCCCTACTGTCAAAAACATGATTACTCCACGCCTGATCGCGCTTGGCGCGGTCACCCTTTGCTCAGCGGCCCTCCTCGTAGGGTGCGGATCATCCTCAACGTCTGACACTGCGGCATCGTCGGACACCACTGCGGCCACAACGACTGCAGCAGC
>Ga0214919_10006485_pt1 | contig 16086 bp, 15 predicted proteins | sample LL1503_MetaG_FD_177994 | JGI IMG/M metagenome (GOLD analysis project Ga0214919, IMG submission 177994) | Freshwater microbial communities from Lake Lanier, Atlanta, Georgia, United States - LL-1503 | ecosystem: Environmental > Aquatic > Freshwater > Lake | place: USA: Georgia | collected... | reverse complement strand
CTAAAACAGTTACTGTTGGGCTTAGCCTAGCTTTCTAATAAAAGTTAATTTCAAATAGAAAAGAATATGAAACGAATTACAATAAAAAATATGATAGTAACAACAGTGTTGTTTTTATCATTAGCGTCTTGTGAAAAGAGTTTTTTAGAGTTAAAACCTCCAACCTCTTTAACACCTGAGTTTGCATTAGCAACAGAAGCCGATTTACAAGTGGCCTTACGTGGAGCTTATGCAGGTTTAAAATCTACGGCATTATATGGTAGATCACTACCGGTCCTTGGTGATATGATGGCCGATAATACTTATCAGTCTGCATTAAATACGAATCGTTATACTTCCTTCAATCTTTACAATTATCTTGTAACAGATGGAGACGTATCAGGTTTATGGAATGCAAGCTATTCAGTAATATTACGTGCCAATAATATTATCAACTCGCCTATTCCAGACAATGCAAATATTCAACAAATTAAAGGAGAGGCTTATGCTATTAGAGCATTGGCTTACTTTAATCTTGTTCGTTATTTCGCATCGCCTTATACAGTAGACCCTTCTAAATTAGGCGTTCCTGTCATAACCACTTATCAAGCCGACTTAAAGCCTGAAAGAGCAAAAATTGCTGATGTATATGGTTTAATCAACAAAGATTTAGACAAGGCCTATACTTTAATGACTAAGTTCACGAACTCTTCTCAGTTCAGTAAGTACTCAGCAAAAGCATTACAAGCCAAGGTTTATCTTACCATGGGCGATAAAACAAACGCAAAGACGGCAGCGCTTGATGTAATTACCAATAGTGGTTTTACTGCTATTACTTCTGCAGCACATACCGGCTATTGGGCGGGTGTTGCTCCAAGAACTGACAAAGTTGAAACATTACTTGAGATCTCATTTGATGCAGTAGCGAATAATGCATTTGATGCTTTATCATATATCTATTTACAATCTGGTAACTATGGAGATATGTTGTGTTCTACTGAATTATATGACTTATATGAAACAGCTGATATCAGAAAATCTTTATATGCTACAGGAACAAGAGGTGGACTAGCCTCTGTATTTGTAAATAAATACACTTCTTTCACAGGAGACCATTCTGATACAAAAGTTATTAGAATGTCTGAAATGTATTTAATTGCTGCAGAAGCTTCTTATCCTTCTAATACATCAGATGCATTGAAATATGTGAATGAAGTTACTAGCAGAAGAGGTGCAACAGCTATTGCTTCTAGTGGTTCAGCTTTATTAGAAGATATTATCACTGAAAGAAGAAAAGAATTAGCTTTTGAAGGTGAAAGATATCTTGACATGCAAAGATTGCAAAGAAATATTGCACGTAGTAAAAACTACCCTACTTCTGCATTATCTATTGATTTTACTAACTTTAGAAGAATCATGCCAATTCCACAAGGTGAATTAGATGCGAATCCAAATATTAAATCGCAACAAAATCCAGGTTGGAACTAATTTAACCTAGACTATATTATAAAGAAAGGCAGCCAATTGGCTGCCTTTCTTTATTTTAACAAGTTTTATTTTAAAAAATCAATCAAAGCCTTTAGTTTTAGGATACAATATTCAAGTATGAAAAAAATATTTTTTGCCATTATTTTAACCCTAGTCTTACAGTCTAGTCAGGCACAATTATTACAATTACAAGACCCTGTTTCTAGTAAAAATTTTAATCCTGATAAATATGCAGGTATTAGAGGAACGCCTCTATTTCAAGACAAATGGATACATGGCTCCGTTATTACTTCAAAAGGTATGTATCCCGATTTAGAATTAAAAATAGACCTCTATGACAATATCTTATTTTTTAATAAAGAGGACGCCTCCTTTGAGCTATTAGATCAAATTTTTTCAATAAAGCTTTTCCCAAAATGGCCCGATACTTTACAACAATTAATTTTTGTGAAGGGGATGAATCAAAACGGCCTTAAGCCCGAGCAATATGTACAAGCTTTAGTAGGCATAGGAGCTATTCAATTGTACCGTTCAGACATTAAGCAAGTAACAGAAATGAGCGAAATTAATGCAGGCATGATAAAAACCTTTGCCAATACTAGTAGATACTATATAAAAAAAGGAAATGAGTTGAAATTGATCAAGTTAAATAAAGATGAAATTATGCCTTTTTTAATAGACAGGGAAGCAGCAGTTAATGCTGTCATTGAAACAAAAAGACTGAGCCTAAAAAAAGAATCAGACATCATTCAAGTTATACAGGCGTACAATAATGCTCAATAATGAACCCCATAGGTAATTCGCCAAATATGTTTTAATTCAGCCCCGATCCAAGCCTATTTTTAAAAAAATAAGGTTAAATTAGTATGTACTTAAAAGTATTTATTGTTTAAAATTATTACCTATGAAAAAAGTAGTCTTCTTTTTCTTATTAAGTCTTTTAGCCTTCTCTAATGCAGCGCATGCTCAAAATATAGCCGACTATCTAGCGCCTGCTTTTCCATCCGATCTAGTAGCCAATCATAAGGGCGATGCAGTTGCCTGGGTATTTAATGATAAGGGTAGTAGAAATATTTATTATGGAAATCCTGCTACTAATAATTTTAAATCAGTCACAGCATATAAAGGGGACGACGGCATTGAAATAGGTAGCATTGTATTTGCGCCTAATGACGATAAAATATATTTTGTAAGAGGCAATGGCAATAATTCAAAAGGAGAGCCTGCCAACCCTGCACAATTACAATATACCACCGAGCAAAATATTTATAGTGTAGATATTGCCTCTGGTACTATTAAAAAATTAGCCAAGGGTACTGGGCCTGTTATTAGTCCCGATGGAAAATTATTAATATATACCCAAGGGGGCAAGGCTTGGAAAATAAATATAACAGAAGAAGCGCCAACTGTTCAAACTTTATTTTTTAGTAGAGGAAGTATAAGCAGTTTAGCATTTAATACAAGTGGCCAACAAATTTTATTTGTTTCTAATAGAGAAGAACATTCTTTTATTGGCGTCTATGATTTTGCAAGCAATCAAGTTTCTTTTATAGATGCTTCTACTTACAATGATTCAGATCCAGTATGGAATAAAGAAGGAACGCATATTGCTTTTATAAGAACGGTGAATATTAAATATGAAATTGGATTCACGCCAAGGCCTATAGCTGCTCAGCCTTGGGAGATTCGACTAGCTGAAGTAGCTACCAACAAAGCCTTTACTTTATTTAAAGCCGATGAAGGCGCAGGCTCTAAATTTGTAGGAGATTTACCTGCAGTAGCTACCCAATTAATTTGGACTACTGATAATTATATTGTTTTTCCTTGGGAAAAAACAGGATGGATGCACTTATATAGTATTGAGCCAAATACAAAAAAAATAAATCATTTAACACCAGGGATAGGAGAAGTGGAGTCGATGCGCTTGGGTACCGACGGAAAAACTATTTATTATGTGACTAATATTAATGATAGTAATAGAAGACATATTTGGTCAGTAGATGCTTCCAAAGCGAATGCGACCATTTTAACCAAAGGCAATAAAATTGAATACAATCCAGTAATGGTGAATAATGGTTTAGTGTATTTACAAGCAAGCGCTACCAAGCCTTCTTGGCCAGTATATCAGTCAGGTGGTAATGAACAAGCTTTAGCAGCTAATTTATTTCCAACTAATTTCCCTACGAACTTAGTAAACCCTAAAACAATTTTAGTAAAAGGGACTGATGGGTTTAAAGTACCTGCTCAAATATTTATGCCTGCAAATTATGATGCTTCTAAAAAATATCCAGCTTTGATTTTCCTTCATGGAGGCAGTCGTAGACAAATGCTTGAAGGATTTAATTATAGCTCTTATTATTCTAATGCCTATGCAGTGAACCAATATTTTGCAAGCCAAGGATATATTGTAATGGCTTTAAACTATAGAAGCGGTATTGGTTATGGCTTACAATTTAGAGAGGCTGCCAACTATGGAATGGCAGGTGGTTCAGAAGTTAACGACTTAATTGGGGCCGGTGAATATTTAAAAGCTAGAACAGATGTGGATGGGAAGAAGATTGGCTTATGGGGCGGTAGCTATGGGGGTTATTTAACAGCCCATGGTTTATCTAAAAGATCTGATTTATTTTCAGCGGGCGTTGATATTCATGGTGTACATAATTGGAACGATGAAGAGCCCAATTTCGCCCCTTGGTATGATAGTTTGCGCTTTCCCGCAGCAGGGCAGGTAGCGTATAAAGCCTCACCCGTATTTACCGCTAAGGGCTGGAAAAGCCCTGTATTATTTATACATGGAGACGATGATAGAAACGTACCTTTTACCGAAACCATTCATATGATTCAACAATTAAGAAGACAAAAAGTAAGCGTGGAAGAAATTATTTTCCCCGATGAAATTCATGGCTTCTTATTATATAAAAGCTGGCTTAAAGTAGATGAAGCTACTTTTGAATTCATCAATAGAAAATTTAAAAAATAGCATTATAAATAATAGTATGAAAAATATAAAAATGAACCGCATTATTATTTTACTAAGTTTTGTATGGAGTATACAACTAGTAAATCCAACTGCGCAAGCACAAACGCCTGCAAACTTTACACCAGCAAGGTATCAGGATGCTGAAAGGAATAATCGTATCGCTACTACATTTCCTGTTGCAGAAGAGATAATAAAAAAATATGCCGAGGCGCATCACTTTCCAGGCTTTGCTTTTGGTATTGTAGTAGATGGCCAATTAGTATTTAAGAGTAGCGGAGGCTATGCAAATTTGGAACAAAAAATTCCAGCCAGTTCTTCTTCCATGTTTAGAGTGGCTTCCATGTCTAAAAGCTTTACAGCCCTAGCTATTTTACAATTAAGAGATCAGGGCAAATTGCGTTTAGATGATCCTGTTGAAATGTATATTCCTGCCATGAAAGGGCAGGGCTTAACAAAGGATGCACCTGTTATTACTATACGACATTTAATGAGTCATAGTGCGGGTTTCCCAGAAGACAATCCTTGGGGCGACAGACAATTAGCGGATACGGAAGAAGAATTATTGAAATTAATCAAAGAGGGTATTTCTTTTTCAAATGCAGCAGGTTTAGAATATGAGTATTCTAATTTAGGCTTTACCATGTTGGGTTATATCATTCATAAAGTATCTGGCTTAACTTATGATGCCTATATTAAGAAAAATATTTTAGTGCCTATTGGCATGAATGAAACCACATATGAATTTGCAAAAGTACCAGAGAAAACTTTGGCCAATGGTTACAGGTATATTAATAATAATTGGAGAAAAGAGACTTTATTACATGATGGTATTTATGGAGCCATGGGCGGTATGATTACTTCAATTGATATGTTTAGTAAATATGTTGCTCTTCATCAAATGGCTTGGCCAGAAAGGAATGACGCAGAAACTTCACCCATTAAAAGAAGTAGCCTTAGAGAAATGCATCAAGCTTCTAAATTTATTTCTTTAATGCCTAATTATAAATATCCAAGTGGACGGGTACTAGCCGCTACCGACAGCTATACTTATGGATTAAGTTGGATGCAAGATGCCTTAGGCAGAAAAAGTGTGGGCCATAGTGGCGGCCTGCCTGGATTTGGAAGCAACTGGCGTTTTTTGCCTGAGTATGGTATTGGGGTAATTTTATTTGCCAATGTTACTTATGCGCCTACATCAGTGATTAATAATGCCGTCTTAGATACTATTGTACAATTAGCGAAATTAAAGCCAAGGGTCATTAGCATTTCTCCCATTTTACAGAAAAGGAAACTACAATTAGTTTCTATGCTGCCTAATTTTTCTACTAATGCCTACATTTTTGCAGAGAACTTTTTTGAAGACTATCCCATTGAAACTTTGAAAAAAGAAGCAGCAACCATATTAAAAGAAGCAGGAGAAATTATATCTGTAGGAGAAATGGTAGTAGAAAATCAAATGAGAGGTTATTGTATTATTCAATGTCAGGAAAAGAAAATAAAATTAGCTTTTACTTTAACACCTGAAAACCCAGGCCTAATACAGGAATATCATTTAGACATTCTAAGGTAATTAGGTTAATTCGACTAGAAGTCGGCGTAATCTCGTGCACTCATGAGTATAGTTTCGTTTCTGTTCACAGAATTTAAGTATTCAGCTGCTGCTGAAATCTTTTTCCATAGTGGAGCCTCATCAAACGATTTCCAATGTGCATTGCGGTCTTCCATATTGTTAAAGCTAGTCATGTATATTAAATTCGGCATATTGCTTCCTGCAATTACTTTTGAATAAAAAATAGCATTAAAATTAAGGCTTTCGAAAAGTGTTACTTCCCCGCCTTCATTAAACATATGTACTTTTCTTAAATGTAAATTTTCTGTAGGACTTTCATAACTTCTATACTCATAAATGCGACTACTCGATTTTGTTAAACTGGACTTTGTTGCATATCGAGGCTGAAACTTAAAGGCCTTAGTGATAATTTTTTCTATTCTAGTATAAGGCAAACTATTATCTGCAGGCTCTAAATGAATAATGGCTGCACTGCCCATGGGATCTAATGCTTCTATTGTTTGATCTAGTTTATCTAATTTTTGAATATTCTTAAAGGGCACCCACACGTATAATCTTTTATCGCTTGCGGTATCGTTATCAAGTGGAGCAAATACACCTACTTTTTCAATACTATTTTTATGCAAATAAGGCAAAAAAGTATTTTTTAAATACAGATCAATATTCTCAATTTGTTTTGCAGTACTACAATGGTATATTTGAATTAAGTAATAATCGCGTGTTGGTTCTTTTGCAGTTTTTGAATTTTGTGCTGTAGATACAGAAGTGAAAATAATAAAACTTGTAAGTAAGCAACTTATACTTAATAATAATTTTTTCATAGTTTGTTTATTTGAAAGGCCAGTAGTTTTAAAAGCCTTTGAATTGGTTGAATGCTCCTCAAAAGTAGTCCATTAGCCTCTTTTAATGCCATTCTCTTAGCTTATTTTTTGCTTAAATGTTTTGGATAGATTATATTTAAATATAATTTATGTGCTATGCAAAAAACTAAATCAGACCTAATTCCTTTTATACTAATTACTTGCTTGTTTTTTTTATGGGGCTTTGCACATAATTTAGATCCTATTTTAATTCCCCATTTAAAAAAGTCATTTACCCTTACAACCACTCAATCTACCTTGGTTGACTCTTCGGTTTTTGTAGCCTATTTCTTTATGGCCTTGCCTGCTGGTTATATAATGAAAAGATGGGGTTATAAAACGGGTATCATTGCAGGACTATTATTATTTGCAATAGGTTCATTTTTATTTGTACCAGCTGCTAATAATCAATCTTATAACTACTTCTTATTTGCATTATTTGTTATTGCCTGTGGTTTAACTATTTTAGAAACCGCTGCAAACCCTTATGCTTCTTCATTAGGTGACCCTAGTACTTCTACTCAAAGACTAAACCTAGCTCAATCCTTCAATGGCTTGGCTGCGGCCTTAGCGCCTGCTATTGGTGCAAGAATCATCTTAACCAAGGGCTATACCCCTGATGAATTAACTATGATGACAGCTGCTGCTCAAAAAGCAGCCCTAGCAGCTGAAGCCTATACGGTTAAAACACCTTACACTATTTTAGGTATTATTCTTTTATGTATAGCCTTCTTATTTTTTAAAATTAAGTTACCCGATATAAGAGATAAAAATGCGGCTAATCAAAATACAACTATATTAAATACATTTAGACATTCTCATTTAAGCTGGGCCGTGGTAGCACAATTTTTTTATGTAGGGGCACAGGTATGTGTACTTAGTTTATTTATTTTATATGCTACAGAGTCGGCGCAAATTTCTGAAATACAAGCTGCCGATTATTTGAGTATGGGAGGCCTTGCTTTTTTAGTAGGCCGTTTTTTAGGCACTGGCTTAATGAAGTATTTTACGCCTCGTCATTTATTAACTTCTTTTGCAATTGTTTGTGTACTATTATGCCTAGTAGCCATTTTTGGTAAAGGAATGATGACTATTTATGCTTTAATAGGAATTTGTTTTTTTATGTCTATTATGTTTCCCACTATTTTCTCCTTAGGTATTCAGCAACTAGGCCCAGATACTGAAATGGCTAGTAGTTTAATAGTTATGTCTATAGTAGGCGGTGCTGTTTTACCTCGCATTTTTGGATTAATTAGCGATGCTACAGGTAATATACAAATGGGTTATATAGTGCCACTAGTGGCTTTCTTAGTTGTAGCCTATTTTGGATGGAAGGGTAGCGTCATTAAAAAAGCCTAATGCTTGTATACTTTTCCGTCTTTCATTACAAAGTCAATATTTTGTAATGCAGAAATGTCTTTAGTAGGATCTTTTTTTAAGGCAATGATATCAGCAAAGCTACCTTCTTTAATCTCACCTATTTTTCCTTGCATGCCTAGTAGTTCTGCAGCAGTAGTAGTAGCCGTTTGGATTGCTTGTACAGGACTTAAGCCCCATTCAACAAAATAAGTGAAGTCTTTAGCTTGCGCTAAATTCCAATCATAGCCACCAATATCAGTACCATAGGCTAATTTCACACCCATCTTCATCGCTTTTTTAAAGGTTGCTTGAATAGATTGTTGAAAATATAAATTAATAGGACTTCCTAATTTTGCTCTTCCTTCGGCAACAAATTCATTGACAAATAAAGTAGGACACCAGAAAATTCCTTTCTCTGCCATTACACGCATACATTCCTCATCCATACCACTTCCATGTTCTATAGTTGAGGCACCTGCATTAATGGCTGCTAGTATACCGTCTCTAGTCATAGCATGTGCAGCTAATTTTTTTCTACTTACAATGGTTTCGTCCCCAATGGCTTTAATTTCTTCTGTGGTAAAATTGGGTATTGATCTGAAAGACCCATCTGCTAAACGGTAATAGCCACGGTCTGCATAAATCTTAATCCAATCTGCGCCTTGTTCAATTTGTTGTCTTACTGCTCTTCTCGCTTCATCAGCACCCGTAATTTCAATTACCCCTTTTGGCAATTTTAATTCCCATGCATAATCGGATGTTTTTATAGGGTAATGGCCAGTAGTATTCATGGCTAAAGTAGATACAATCATTCTAGGCCCATTAGTAACTCCTTTATTGATTGCTTTTTTTACATCTACATCAGCAAAACCAGCACCTTCTGTTCCAAGGTCACGAATAGTGGTAAAACCATTCATTAAAGACTTTTCAGCACTTTTAGTAGCTCTTATGGTTCTATAAGGAATGGATTCTTTTAAGACTTGTACGTCGTAATCCTCAGATGTGATATCACCTTGCAGTAGCACATGCGTATGACAATCAATCATACCAGGCATTACAAAGTAATTACTTAAATCAATAACTGAGTCGGCGGCACTAACACTATTACTTATAGAAACTACTTGATTGCCTTTTATAAGGATATTTTGTTTTTCGGTAACGATACCAGTTTTAGCATCTAATAATTTACCACATTTTATTAAAATAGTTTTTTGTGCATTGATCGTAGTGCAAAAAAAGAAGCTCATTCCAAGAATTAAATTACGCATCGTATATATTTTTAAGTTTAATATTAAAGTTTTAATTGATTTATTTGTTATCCTCAATGTATAAAAGTTACCCTAAATTTATAAAACTTTTATTGAATAATTTTATTTAGATCCTTGAATCAGTAATGTATAAAAACTAATACATTTTTGAAAATCAGTTACTAGTAGTCTTTCATCAATACCATGATATCCTTTGGCATTGGTCATAGGTGTGAAATTAATAACTCCATCGCTTATCTCTCTGTAATTTCTAGAATCGGTGGCACCTACCATTAACATAGGAGCAACAATTACATCATCTACTATAGCATTGATAACCTGCTCTACTCTTTTAAAGGCCTTACTATTGATATCAGTTGTAGGAGAAGGCATTGTGCTATAATTTTTGTAGTAGGTAATTTTAATGTTTGTATCATTCATTGCTTTTTCAACATAATTATATACATCTTGTTGAGTCTCCCCCGGTAAAATTCTGCTATTTACATAGGCTGTGGCGAATGTTGGAATGACATTATCTCTAACGCCACTATTCACAATAGTAGGTACAATAGTGGTTCTTACTAAAGCATTGGTAGAAGGCGCTTCAGATAAATTATTAATAACCTGAGTTTCAAATAACCACATATTAGAAAGCATCATTTTTTTCCAAAAATTATTGGTGTAACCACTCACTCTTTCTAAATAGGCTTTAATAGGAGGAATTATTTTTCCAGGCATTTGATTTTCTCTTAATTTATAAAGCCCCTTACTCAAAATATCAATGACAGTTGTTTGCCCTGGAATAGAAGAATGACCCCCTTCTTTTTGTGCCGTCAAAATTAAAGTGACATAGCCTTTCTCACCCACACCAATAGAGGCAATGGGTCTTTTAACATCTTTCATATCTTCTGTAGAAATTTCTCCTCCCTCGTCTACTACTAAATCAAATCTTTTATTAAGCGATTTAAAATATTTTACCATGGCTGTAGCCCCTTTGCCACTTGATTCTTCATCGGCACCAAAGCATAATAAAATAGTTTGTTTAGGTTGAAAGCCTTTAGCTAATTGTGCTTCTGCTGCTTCTAAAATACCAATCATACTCGATTTATCATCTAGCACCCCTCTTCCCCATATATAACCTTCTTTTACTTCACCCCCATAAGGAACTGCATGCCATAATTTAACGGCCGAAGCTTCTACAGGCACCACATCGTAATGTGCCATTAATACCATGGGAAGTATACTCGTATCCGTTCCTTTCCATTCGTAGATATAATTAAAACTATCTATAATAGTTCTAGGTAAATTTTTATGAATTAATGGATAAGACTTTTCCATAAATTTTCGATAGGCTAAAAAGGTAGCTGTATCAAATTGATAAGCATCGTTAGGTGTTTCAGTTTGAAGCTGAATGGCTTCAGACATATGTGCAATGGCATTGGTAGGTAATACTTCTAAGGGCGTACTTTTTTGATGCGCACCTGGGCTATTGGTGAAAGTTTTTACGAGTACTATTGTACTAATTACAAGTAGTCCAATACCTAAGATGCTTAAAAGCTTTTTCATATAAATACGGTTTAATTATATACTGTAATATACGAAAACTAGCCTATAAAATTTAGGATACGATTTTACTTATTTAAGTGAGAAGATTATTTATTCCTGTTCCCAGCCTCTTCTTTTACTTACTTCGTGACGCATTTTATATAAAAAGTCTCTTTCAACACGCAAGGCTTTATTCACTCTTTCTTCCGTTTTTAATACTGGTAATAAATCGGCTTTGTATTTTTTTCTAGCATTCAGCATGGCTTCTTGTAAAAGAATTTCATCACTCATCTTAGTTTTTATAATTTCTTGCATTTCTTTTTTATGCGCTTCATGGACTGGCCAGAACCCTTCTGCTTCTTTTGAAGTAAGCTCTAAATTTTTTGTAATAAATTGAATTTTAAACATTTCAATTTTTTCTTTTTGTTCGGGTCTCATTTTTTCACCCTTTCTTGGGCCAGGTCCACGATGGTCTCTTCCATGATCCTCTCTTCCACGATCGTCCTCTCTTGGTGGAGGAGGAGGAGGGCCTTGTCTTCTATCATTAGGCTGCGCCAATACTGTAGCATGAACTAGCATACCTAAAAAAAGACTGTAAATTATTTTTTTCATTTGTTTATTATTTTTTGAATTTCTTCAATTTGTTTTTCATCTAAACTCGATAGTTTTGAATTTTCTTTTTGCATTTGCGCTTGTATATCAATTTCTGCTATCCATTCATTTGCATCAACATAAGATTCTATCTCTTCGCTACTAAGCTCCTGTAATAAAATATCGTTAGCTACAATGGGCGCCTGCGTTTTTTTAGAAACCGAATTATTTAGAAATATAAATGAACCGCCCACTACAATAATGAATGTTGCTGCAATAGCTAACCTATTTAAAGGTTGCATAAAGGAAGGCAAGAAAAATATTTTTGCGTTCTTCTTTTCTAATTTTTCTAATCTTTCATTTGCAATCCTACTCATTAATTGATCAGGAAAAGATTCAAAATAATGAATAGGCGCATCCGTTTTAGACAAGTTAAATTGGCTTAGGCTTTGTTTATTCAATAAAGAATCTGCCCAGGTCCTGTCTTGTTCTAAGCTATTGCCTGTATTAGCTTGATGATTTAATTCTGTATCCTTTTCCATATCCTTATTTTGACTCATTTTTATACTATAAGTTTAAAGCTGTTTAATAAAACCCTCTACTTTTTTCACTGACTGGTGGTAATTGGCCTTCGCACCCCCAATCGTTGTTCCAACAATGGATGCAATTTTCTCATAATCATAGCCCTCGTAATATCGCAACATAAACACAACCTTTTGTTTTTCAGGCAGTTGGCTAATAGCACGGTCAAGACCTATTTGAATTTCAGTGCTTTTGGGGCTATCAGTGCTGGCAGTAGCGTTCTCATATTCCAATATGTCGCTATTAGAGTGGCTTGTACCCTGTTTTTTCTGCTTTTGTATATAATTCAGGGTCTCATTGTAGGCAATTCTAAATAGCCAGGTGGTGAATTCGCTTTCCATTTTAAAGCCATCTAATTTATCCCAAATTTTTATCCAAACTAGCTGCGCTATGTCATCGGCGTCTGCATGGTCTGTGACCATTCTCTTAATTTGGTAGTATACTTTTTGTTGGTGCTTTTTCAGAAGGGAAGTGAAATTGGCTTCTCTATTGATAGATTCTTGAAACTGTATAATAAGCTCTTGATCACTTGCCATAATATGCTAATGTAACAAAAAGTTTTAGGAATTAGCCTATTTTGACTATTTTGTCTTGCTTTAATTGAATACCTTTTAAAGTAAAACTTAGTTTAAAAAATTATTTATGAAGCATTTAAAAATTTGTTTGCTATTATTAGCGCTAGGGCTAGCTGGAAAATCTTGGAGTCAAGATTTATTAAGTACTATTTCAAAAGCTGAAACAGAACGCATTGAAAAATATTTAGCCTCAGATGAATTAGAAGGGCGTAAAACATTTAGCAAAGGCATTGATAAGGCTGCTGCATTTATTGCCAATGAATTTGCACAAGCAGGTTTGGCTACTTTTAAAAATAGTACTACTTATTTACAGTCTTTTTCAAGAATGTCTGCAAAATTTATTAGTGCCTCTGGTAATTTTGACGGTAATGCCTTAGATCAAAAAAATATAATAGTGGTAACGCCTCAGGTAAATTTTTCAATCACAGAAGCGAGTGGGTATGAAGTGGTGAAAATAAATAAAGGGGATAATTTAAATATGGCTAGTAGAAAATACATTGGTGCTGGTAAAAATTATTTAATACTTGTAGATGAATCTTTTGCGCAGAACTTTAGTCGCTTAAATAGCTTAAAATCAAATTTAACGGAGAAACAAAAATCGCTTGTATTTGTTTTAACTACTGCAACCCCTACAAAGTTTACTATTGAGGCTAGTCATAAAATTGAAAATTTGTCTTTAGCGAATGTAGTAGCAGTTATACCAGGTAAGTCGCTTGCTAATGAATATGTAATTTTTTCTGGGCACTATGATCATTTAGGTATTGATGGTGCAAAAGCGGTAAATGGCGATAGCCTATTTAATGGCGCCAATGATGATGCGGCAGGCACTACAGCTATGATTATGCTTTCAAAGTATTTTAAAAAATTAAATAACAATGAACGCACTTTAATTTTTGCAGCCTTCACTGCAGAAGAAGTGGGAGGCTTTGGCGCTCAATATTTTTCAAAGCAGTTCGATCCTATTGCAGTGAAAGCCATGTTTAATTTAGAAATGATTGGTACAGAAAGTAAGTGGGGTAAAAACAGCGCTTATATTACGGGCTATGAAAAAACAGATATGGGGGTCATTTTACAAAAAAATTTAGCAGGCACTGCCTTTACATTTTATCCAGATCCTTACACGAATCAAAATTTATTTTACAGATCAGACAATGCCACACTTGCGCGTTTAGGCGTGCCAGCGCATACTATCTCTACTTCTAAAATGGATAGCGAACCAAATTATCATAGAGTTAGTGATGAATTTCAAACCTTAGATATAGATAATATGAATGAAATTATTAAGGCTATTGCAAAAAGTGCGCAGTCTATTATAGCAGGGAAGGATACGCCTACAAGAGTAGACACCACCCAATTAAGATAAATCTAACATGATACAAACGAGCATGTTCAAAAAAGCAGTCCTCACCATTTTTACAAGCATAGTTATTTTAAATAGCTATGCACAAGATACCACTGGCGTGAAAAAAGTGATTGAAAATATGTTTATTGCTATGAAAAATAGTGACACCGTATTACTCAGATCTTGTTTTTCAGCAAATGCGGTTGTTCAAACTATACAATCAAGCGAGGCTGGGGCTGTGGTGAAAGAGGCTAGCGTGCAAGCTTTTATTAATAGCGTTGGAAAGCAACCTGTAGGCGCCTTAGATGAAAAAATTGTTTTTGATAAAATATTAATCAATAAAGAATTAGCCAGCGTATGGACGCCTTATCAATTATATATTAAAGAGAAATACATACATCAGGGGGTCAATTCTTTTCAAGTAGTTCGTACAAAAGAGGGTTGGAAAATTCAATACTTAATAGATACGCGTTATCCCTAAAACACTTAGGTATTTTTATAAAGTAAAGTTTATTTAGATTGTTTCAAACTCACCTTTATCGGTATTCTTTTTAACCTTGTCTGCTTCAAATATTTTTCCATTGATGGCAATATATACGCCAGGGCTTACTACTTGCACGAAAGCGAGGGCACTTCCTAAATTAAATAATCCATCAGAGCTACCAAACTTATAAGGTACCATCGCGCCTGTAATTACTATAGTTTTACCTTTGCAATGCTTTGCTAAATAAGAGGCAGTGAGGGTCATGGTATCGGTGCCATGGGTAATTAAAATTTTATCTTCTTTAATTTCATTACAGGCTGCAGCAATCATTTGTCTGTCGGCTTCAATGAAGTCTAGGCTATCTTTCATCATGAGTGTCGTAATCGATAAATCTAATTTACTTCTACCCAATTGTAACATTTCATGTAAATGTGTTTCTTTAAAAAACAAACTACCATTAAGTTCATTATACTCTTTATCAAAAGTACCCCCTGTTACAAAAACCTTTATTGTATTTGACATATAATTATTTTTGATGAAAGCTATCGCCTATGAAAGCTAAAGCGTCTATTATACCGGTTCTCCAATAGGTCCAATTATGGGCACCGTCTCTCACTCGATATTCGTGAGGTACATTTTTATTGGTGAGTGCTATGTGTAATTGGGCATTGCCAATAGTTAAAAAATCGTCGTCGCCACAATCAATCCAATACCTCACTGCGGATAATTCTTCCTTGGTCTTTTTTTCAATAATGGCTAAGGGGCTATTACTTAACCAGGCTGGGGTTAAACGATCTTTTCCTTTTAAATTTTTACCCATGGAATTTCCAAACAAACCATTGAACATACCCTCGTCAAGATTAATAATATCATTGTCTGTCCAAACAGCCGCACTAAGTGGTGCAGCTGCTACAAATAAATTGGGGTATTTAAGGGCGTATAATAAAGAACCGTAACCACCCATGGAAAGCCCTGCAATTGCTCTAAATCTTTTCTCTGTCTTTACCTTATAGGTTTTTTCAATATGCGGAATGAGTTCTTTGATAAAAAAGTCCTCGTAATTTAACTTACCATCTGCTCCATTAATATAAAAACTTGTAAAGCCATCGGGGGTTACAATAATCATAGGCGGAATTTTACCGGCCTTGATGGCGTCATCCGCTAAGCGGTTCACTTCACCAAACTGAATCCAGCCATCATCGGCATCGCCATAACCATGTAATAAATAAGTGACAGGATAAGCGCGCTCGCTGGTATAATAGTCACTTGGTAAAAAAATTGAATAATGTACTTCTTTATTTAGGATAGTACTTTTAATGACTTGTTTTTCTTTTACAAAACCTTGCGCAAAACTGCCAATGACAAACGTGCAAACAAATAGTAGTATTAATTGTAATTTTTTCATATTATTTTAATTTATTAAAATTGCGTTATTGAAATTATCGAATTGTTTACATCTAGTTTTAATAAGTATCATCATTTAT
>Ga0214919_10006484_pt1 | contig 16089 bp, 15 predicted proteins | sample LL1503_MetaG_FD_177994 | JGI IMG/M metagenome (GOLD analysis project Ga0214919, IMG submission 177994) | Freshwater microbial communities from Lake Lanier, Atlanta, Georgia, United States - LL-1503 | ecosystem: Environmental > Aquatic > Freshwater > Lake | place: USA: Georgia | collected... | reverse complement strand
CGGCGGTAGGCGACCAACAGGTCTTCGAGTCGCTGGACCTTGGCGTCGTCCTCGAAGCCGATGCGCTCGGCGAACACCGTCAGGTTGTCGCCGGCGATCACCAGTTCGTGCGAGGCCTGTTGCGGATAGTCGCGTTGCCCACCACGGCCATCGGGCAACAGTGCCAGACCGGCCGGCCTGCGGTTGCGGTAGATCGTCGACAACACGCCCAGCCGCAGCAGCAGGCGCTGGACCGCTTCGAGCAGCGATGCATCGGACTGCGTCAGGCGCACGCTGACGCCTTTGTCCTGGCTGCCCTGCACCGAACCGTCGGCGTCGAACAAGCCGCGCAGCAAGCCGCGGCAGAAATCGGACGAGCCAGCTTCGATCGCCGGCGTGATGGTCTTGCGGCCTGGCGCCATGCCGAGCGCCAGCGCCAGCCGGCGCAGGGCGCCTGAGGCCAGGCGGAACTCGCCGCGGCCGTCCACGGCGCGTTGCCAGCCGCGGAAGTCTGCCCGGTGCGGCAGGGTCATGGCCGCCGCCTCGGCGGCGCGCAGGATGCCCGATGCGCTGTGCGCCACCGCGTGCGGCGCGCCGCCCACCGCGCGCAACTCGGGCGCCCAGGCCGACAGCACCGCCTTGTCGGCCTTGAGCGTGCCGTCGCCGATCAGCAGGCCGACCAAGTAGCCCTCGGCCTCGGTGTGGGCGCCGTCCCAACCGGCCGCGGCCCGGTGGTTGTGCAGCACCACCTCATCACCGGCCTGCAACTGCCCAGCCGGCACCCAGGCGCTCTCGACCAAGTAGCGTGTCTTGCGGGTGACACGCCGCACCAGGTGGTCGGCCGTCAGCCGCAACGCGTGGCCTTCCCGCGTGGCGAGCCGGAACACCGGCTTGGTGCCCGTGGCGAAGAAACCGGCCGATTCGGTGCGATAAGGTTTGCCATCGACCAAGGCGATGAAGGGCTGGCCGAGCAATTGGTGCACCTGCCGTGCACCCTCGCTCGTCATCACCCATGCATCGGCGGTCACGCAAGGGTTGGTTGCCGCGATGGTTTCGCAATAGCCCAGGTTGTTGTCCTGGTTGATGCGGTCGAGAAACAGCACACCGGGCTCGGCATGGTCGTAGGTGCTGCGCATGATCAGCTCCCACAGCGCCCGCGCCGGTTGTTGGCGGTAGACCCACAGGCCGTCGGCGCGGCGGTGGGCCCCGGCTTGCTTGATCGCCGGGCCGGGCTCGGCCTTGTGCACCAGTTCGATCTCGGCATCGGCCTGCACCGCCTGCATGAAAGCGTCGGTGATGCCGACCGAGATGTTGAAGTTGCGCAGGTCGCCCGAATCCTTGGCGCGGATGAAGGCCTCCACGTCTGGGTGGTCACAGCGCAACACCGCCATCTGCGCGCCGCGCCGGCTGCCCGCACTCTCGACCGTCTCGCAGCTGCGGTCGAACACCCGCATATAGCTCACCGGGCCCGAAGCGCTGCTTTGCGTCGGTGCAACCCAGGCCCCTGCGGGCCGTATGCGCGAGAAATCGTAGCCCACGCCGCCGCCGCGGCGCATGGTCTCGGCGGCTTCGGTCAGCGCGGTGTAGATGCCGGCAAAACCTTCTTCGGGCTGCGAGATCGAATCGCCCACCGGCTGCACGAAGCAGTTGATCAGCGTGGCTGCCAGCGGCGTGCCGGCAGCAGAGTTGATGCGCCCGGCCGGCACAAAGCCGCGGCGCTGGGCATCGAGAAACCTGGCCTCCCAGGCCCCGCGCAGCGCGGGCGGCTCGGCCGCGGCCAAGGCGCGGGCCACGCGCGCTCGCACATCGTCGACGCTGCGCTCATCGCCTTTGGCGTATTTTTCAGCCAGGACTTCGGCACTGATGGCTTGCGGCGGCAGGCTGGCTTGGCGCATGGCGGTCAGCGCTGCAGCAGGCTGCTGGCCAAAGAGGTCGGCGGTGATGGGGCTCATGGATCGGTCTCTGGTCGGCAAGCCCGACATGCTGCCGGTGATCGACAGTTCGGGCTTTGATACGCCTCATGGGCGGGAGGGCTGTAGTTTTACACAGTATCACGATCGGTCTGGCACGGCTCGATCATGCACCTGCGTCGATCAGATCCATCAGCAGCCCATGCCATGGCTGCGCACACCAGAAACCACTGTCAATCCCGACCCAGATCCATCAGCAGCCGGGTGCTCAGGTACAGGCGCGGCACGATGCCATCAATCTCAATGTACTCGTCCTTGGCGTGGTAGCCAAAGCCCGGAAGTCCCAGGCTCTCGAGCACGGCAGGCTTGCCGGATCGGCTCGCATAGCCGGCGTCGGTGCCGCCGCCGGTACCTGGCGCGAGCATCAGTTGGCGCCCATCGAGCTCAGCGTAAATCGCTTGGGCTCGCTGGGCCAGCGCCCTGGTGCGGGCGTCGCCGGCAAAGGGTGGGCGGCCGATCTTGAGGACGATGCTGGTCTCGGTATCGGCCACCTTGCGCTGGGCGACCTGGGCTTTCAAAGCAGCCTCGAGCTTGACTGCCGCGTCGGCCGCGGTCAGACGCACATCGGCCGACGCTTGGGCAAGGTCGGGGATCTGGTTGCGCACCTTGCCCGAACTGGCCTCGGTCCAGTTGAGCTGCGCCCCGGGGATGGACTTGGCAATGTCGGCGGTCTGGCTGATCTGGTGCGCCAACTCCACCAACGCATTGCGGCCGATGTCGGGCGCAGCGCCAGCATGCGATGACCGGCCCTTGACAGTCATCGTCGCGACAGCTGTGCCAGCGGCCGCCAGCAGCACGCCTTCGGTCTTGTTAACCGCTTTGGCAGCGGTGGGCTCGTAGGACAGCACCACGTCATGCTGCTCGGCGAGGTCAGCGATGGCCTCGCCCGAGCCGGCCGACTGCGACTCCTCGTCAGCGTTCAACATCACCGTGAGCTGGGCGTAGTCGCTCCAACCCACGTCGCGCAGGATCGCCAGCGAATGCAGGATCACCGCCACCCCGCCCTTGTCATCAGCGATGCCGGGACCGTAGAGCTTGTTGCCTTCCTGCTTGATCGGCTGCGTGGCCAGCGTGCCGGGCCAGTAGACCGTGTCGAGGTGGGCCATCAGCATCAGCTTACGCTTGCCGGAACCCTGGAGCCTAGCGACCAATATCTCACCTTTGGCGGTGCTGGACGGTCGGCGCTCGACCTGCAGACCCAGCGCCTGGAGCCGTCGCTCGGCGTAGTCGGTGATCTTGACCAGGCCCGGCAAGTCCATCGTGCCCGACTCGATCGACACCATCTCCTTGAGGGATGTGATCACCGCCGTCTCGGCCGCGTGCGCCGCGGTCAGCAGCTTTTCGTCAGGCGCGGCCTGGGCTGCGCTGGCCAATGCCAGCAGGCAAGGCCACCAGACCGATCGTGCAAAACCGGGGCGCAAGCGACTGGCAGCAAGCGCTGAACTGGTGGCTGAGGCAATCGGGGGCATCGCAACTCCGAGTAGGGGACGGCGGCCCTTAAAGGGCGAACTGCCAGTATCGCCGACCACCGCAGCCAGAACCAACGCACGCCAGACCCTGGCCTCAGGCCGTATCAGTCGCCCACCCATCCCGAGCAAAACGATGCCGACAGTGGGTCAGCTAAAGCCACGACCCTGAGAGACGGTTGGTTCATCCTCTGGCTGCCGTCGACAGCGCGAGCAGGCCGGTCCAAGCCGCCTCGGCGCCCAGCTGGCGCACCGGGTGTCCTTGCTGCGCCAGCGCCCGCTGGTAGCGGTCGGTCAACAAAGCACTGCCCACGGCCACCACCGCCTGGCCGGCGGGCAAGGCCTGGGCCCGCAACTCGTCGCCGATCAGCAGGCCGGACAGATAGCTCGCCAGCCAGGGGCCGTCTTGCCGATCGAACAGCGACAGCGCGCGAACCGCGAACAAATGGTGTAGCAGGCCACCCGGCGCCTGGGCCTGGTCCACGCCACGGTCGAAAGCCTCGGCGACCCAGGCCGCGTCGTCGGCCGGCAGCGTGCGAGCCAGGATCGATTGCTGGCGCAGCAGCGCGTAGACCTCACCGGTCATGTAGGTGGCAAAGTGCGTGATGCGGCCGCCCTGCACCGTGACCCATTTGCTGTGGGTGCCGGGCAGCACCAGCGTGGCCTGGCTCAGGCCCAGCAGCGCGAGCGCACCGAAGACCTGGGTTTCCTCACCGCGCATCACGTCGGGCAGGCCATCGACCTCGACCGACAGGCCAGGCACGATCGCCACCCGACCCGGCTGCACCCAGCACAGCTGCGCCGCCAGGTCGGCCAGGTTCGCGGGACAAGCGCAGTACGGTGCCTCGACCCAGCCCTGCCGGCTGCCCACCATGCCGGCCATCAGGCAGGGCAGGCCGGGGTGGGCCGCCAGCCAGGCGCCGAACTCGGCCGCGAAGGCGTCGGCCCAGCCACCGGGCGGGATGCTCAACAGGCCGTGCGGCGCTGCATGCTCGGCCAGCACCTTGCCATCGGAGGCCAGCAGCGCGCCGCGCAGCGTGGTCGTGCCCCAGTCGACGGCCAGCAGTGCCGGTTCGGACATCAGCCCTTAGCCAAGCCAGCAGGCCTCGCCCCCAAGCGGACGCCGTGGAACCGGCTTCGCCGGGCCACTGGCGGCGCCCCCCTGGGGGGGAGCGCCGCAGGCGCTTCGGGGGGGGGTCAATGATTGTCCTTGGGGACCGCCGCACCGCGCTGTCCGACCAGAAAGTCCAGGTCGGCGCCCTGGTCGGCCTGCAGCACATGGTCGATGTAGAGCTTCCAGTAGCCGCTGGCCATCGCCGGCGCGGGCGCGACCCAGGCGGCCAGCCGGCGCGCCATCTCAGCCTCGTCGATATGCAGGTGCAACTTGCGCGCCGGCACGTCGAGCGTGATCAGGTCGCCGTCCTGTACCACCGCCAACGGGCCGCCCGCCGCCGCCTCGGGCGCGGTGTGCAACACCACCGTGCCGTAGGCAGTGCCGCTCATGCGGGCGTCGCTGATGCGCACCATGTCGGTGATGCCTTTGCGCAGCACCTTGGGCGGCAGCGGCATGTTGCCGACCTCGGCCATGCCGGGATAGCCCTTGGGGCCGCAGTTCTTCAGCACCATGATGCAGGTCTCGTCGATGTCGAGCGCCTCGTCGTCGATGCGGGCGTGGAAATCGTCCGAATCCTTGAACACCACCGCGCGCCCGGTGTGCTTAAGCAGCGCCGGCGTGGCCGCGCTGGGCTTGATCACCGCGCCGCGCGGCGCCAGGTTGCCACGCAGGATCGCGATGCCGGCGCGCTCCTTGAACGGGTCGGCCAGGGTCTTGATGACCTGCGGGCCGTAGTTCACCGCATCGGCGAAGTTCTCGGCCACGGTCTGGCCGCTGACGGTGACGATATCGGTGTGCAGATGCTGGGCGATCTCCTTCATCACGACGGCCAAGCCGCCGGCGTAGCAGAAGTCCTCCATCAGGTACTGGCCGCTGGGCTGCAGGTTGACCAGGCAGGGCAGTTCGCTGCCCAAGCGATCGAAGTCGTCGATCGACAGCTTGACGCCAAGACGCCCGGCGATCGCGATCAAGTGGATCACCGCATTCGTGCTGCCGCCGATCGCCGCCAGCGTCTTGATCGCGTTCTCGAAGGCCTCGCGCGTCAGCACCTGGCCGATGGTCTGGTCATCGTGGACCATCTGCACGATGCGCCGGCCGGCGTTGCGCGCCAGCACGTTGCGCCGGCCGTCGACCGCCGGGTAGGCGGCATTGCCGGGCAGGCCGATGCCGAGTGCTTCGACCATAGACGCCATCGTGCTGGCCGTGCCCATGGTCATGCAGTGCCCGTGGCTGCGGTGCATGCAGCTCTCGGCCTCGAAGAAGTCGGCCAACTTGAGCGTGCCGGCGCGCACCTGCTCGCTCATGCTCCACAAGCCCGTGCCCGAGCCGAGTTCCTGGCCACGCCACTTGCCGTTGAGCATCGGCCCACCCGAGACACCGATGGTCGGCAGGTTGGCGCTGCTTGCCCCCATCAGCAGGCTGGGCGTGGTCTTGTCGCAGCCCATCAGCAGCACCACGCCGTCGATCGGGTTGCCGCGTATGCTTTCTTCCACGTCCATGCTGGCCAGGTTGCGGTAGAGCATCGCGGTCGGGCGCAACAGCGTCTCGCCCAAGCTCATCACCGGGAATTCGAGCGGGAAACCACCCGCCTCGTAAACGCCGATCTTGACCTGCTCGGCCAGCGTGCGGAAATGGCTGTTGCAGGGCGTCAGCTCTGAAAAGGTGTTGCAGATGCCGATCACCGGCCGGCCATCGAACTGGTCGTGCGGCACGCCCTTGCCCTTGACCCAGCTGCGGTAGGCAAATCCGTCACGGTCCTGGCGGCCGAACCACTGCTGGCTGCGCAGGTCTTCGGGTTTCTTCTTGGGGCTTGAACTCATGGTGTGCGGGCTTTCCCAGGGGGCTGGAGGATTGGGGTCGGACCCATTATGGTATGACGATTGAACTGGCCGCCAGCGCACTGCCGGTGTGCCACTGAGCGCCCCAAGGCCGGCCGAAGCCGGCCGCCCCCCGAGGGAATCAAGCCGCAAAGCCACATTTGCTTGAGAGCGCCCCAAGGCCGGCCGAAGCCGGCCGCCCCCCGGGGGGATCAAGCCGCAAAGCCACATTTGCTTGAGAGCGCCGCTTGTCGGAAAACTTGACAGCCGTTTGGACACCCCCTAATTCATAGGTCGTGACCTATTGCTTTTTTCAACATGGTTCGTTAATGAAATCATGTCGGCGCAGCTTACAGGCTGAAAACACATTCAAGGCAGCGATCTCAAGCTGTTGATTTTGAATATGTTTTCAAGAGCTTGAGGGCTGGCACAGAGTTCGCTAAGGCTTGCATGTCCGGCAAGCAAGGACGACACCTGCACCTCAGCATCAAGGACAGCCTCGTGAAAAGAAAATTCCTCGCCTTGCTGGCTTCAAGCTGGCTCACCGCTGGCAGCGCTCAAGCCGCGCTGCTGAGCTTCAGCGACAACCTGGGGCCAGACCTGACAGATTGGGATCCGGCCAAGACCTTGTCGCTGCCTCAGTTTTCGCCCTCATTGGGCACGCTGAATTCGGTCAGGCTCGCCTTGTCTGGCGTGCTGCAGACCGAGTTCTTCGCTGGCAACACGGGCCTGGCCGCACAAAGTGTCACCGACCAACTGTATGGCAGCATGCAATTCAGCATGATCGGGCTCAGCGACCTGGTGCTGAATTTCAGCGGCAGGGAAGTGTTCCTGCTGGCTGGCGGTGCTGAAGACGACCGCTACCTGGAGGACCGACAAGCCACCAGCGCAAGCCCTGCCACCGACTGGGCCGCCGTCCTGGGCGGCGGCAACTTCCGCATCGGCGTCAAAGCCGTGGGGCTGTCGGGCATGGACGGGTCGGCAGGCAACCTCGATGGCGGCGCGATCACCCAGGCCACGGCCAGTGCCAGCGTTACCTACGACTACACGCCCAACGCTGTGCCCGAACCGGCATCGATCGGTCTGCTCGGTCTGGCCTTGGGATTGGCCGGATGGGTTGGCAGGGGGCGACGCTGACCCCGTCCATGCCTCCCACCAGCAACCGGATCGACACGATGAAACTGCAAGCCCTCGCCCTTACCGCAATGCTCTGCGCCGCCACGGCCGGCGCCCAAGCCACCCCACTGAGCTACAACTCCAACCTGCTGCCCGACCAGCCCACCAACTGGTCGAACTATCTCGATCTGCCGCAGTTTGACCCCTCGCTAGGCACGCTGCAGTCGGTGACGGTCGAGTTGTTCGCCCATCTTGCCGGCAGCGCCAAAGCTGAGAGCCACAACAACACCGCCGCCAACATCACACTCAGTCTGCAAGCTCAACTCAAGTTGGCGAACCCGAACGATCCGGGCTCCATACTGGTCACCACCACGTCGATGCTGCAGCGCAATTTCACCGCCGGCAGCTACGACGGCGCCCAGGACTATGCGGGCAGCTCAGGCGTCAGCTTCACCAACCTGATCACCAGTGCGAGCCAGTCGACAAGCTTTCTCGACGCCTCGACATTGGCCTTGTTCACCGGTCAAGGTCTTGTTCACGCACCGCTGTCCGCGACGGCAGGGTCCGGCTACAGCGGCCCAGGCAATGTTCGCTCCAGCCTGCTCACGCAGGCTGGCGGCTACGCCACCGTGCGTTACGAGTACCAGCCCCTTGCGGTGCCCGAGCCCGACACCCTGGCGTTGACCTTGGTCGGACTGGCCATGCTGGGCTTGCTGACAGGTCGCCGCAAGGCTTGATGCCTCTCAGGCCAGGTGACGAGCCGCCCAAGGGCGACATTTTTTCCCCGACCTGCCTGCGACCAAGGAAATCTTCGTTCGCAGCAGCTTGTTAATCATCATATGATTGAGGCTTGCGCTGAACCTGTCCCTGGCGCTTCGCGCCTCAGCAATCTGGACCTGGCCGCAGCGGTCTAGTCCACGACAGACCTGGGAAGGCCGGAGATTGGCCAGGTGCGCTGACGAAACCTTAAAGAACGCAACACCATGGCGACCGCCACCTCGCGCCCGAACGCCCCAGGCCCGACCCCACCAACCGGCACACCCAGCGCCCTGCGCATCGTGGTGATGGGCGTCAGCGGCTGCGGCAAGAGCACCGTGGGCGCACAGATCGCGCAGGCGCTGGGATTGGACTTCATCGAGGGCGACACGCTGCACCCGCAGCAAAACGTCGCGCTGATGGCTGCCGGCATAGCTCTGACCGATGCCGACCGCGCAGGCTGGCTCGCCGCGATTGGCGACCAATTGAGCCAGGCCCATGCCGCCGGACGCGGCCTGGTGTTGTCGTGCTCAGCGCTCAAGCGCAGCTATCGCGATCTGCTGCGCTCAGCCTGCACCGACCTGCGCTGGGTGCACCTGCACGGCCAGCCCGAGCTATTGCGCGAGCGGCTGCAGGCGCGCAAAGGTCACTTCATGCCAAGCTCCCTGCTCGACAGCCAGCTCGCCACGCTGGAGCCGCCCAGTGCTGATGAGGCAGCGCTGTGCTTTGACATCATGTTGCCGGCCACCAGAATCAGCGCACAAGCGCTGGCCCAACTCAGAAACACACCGACATGATCACTGCTGACACCTTTCGCCTCGACGGCCGGCTGGCCCTCGTCACCGGCTCCTCCTCGGGCATAGGCTTCGCGCTGGCGCGCGGCCTGGGCCAAGCCGGCGCCGCGCTGGTGCTCAACGGCCGCGACGAAGCCAAGCTGGCGCAGGCCGCCGACGCGCTGCGCCAACTCGGCCTGACCGTGCACAGCTGCCCGTTCGACGTCACCGACGCGGCTGCCGCCGAGGCCACGGTGGCGCGCATCGAGGCCGAGATCGGCGCCATCGACATTCTCGTCAACAACGCCGGCATCACGCGCCGGGGCGCTTTCCACGAACTGGCGGCGGCCGACTGGCAGGCGGTGATCAGCACCAACGTCGACAGCCTGTTCTTCGTCGGCCAGGCGGTGGCCAAGCGCATGGTGCCGCGTGGTGCCGGGCGCATCATCAACATCTGCTCGGTGATGAGCGAGCTGGGCCGTCCGGGCACCACCGCCTACACCGCCAGCAAGGGCGCGGTGAAGATGCTGACCAAGGGCATGGCGATCGACCTGGGGCCGCATGGCATCACCGTCAACGGCATAGGACCGGGTTACTTCAAGACCGAGCTGACGCAAAAGCTGGTCGACGACCCGGCCTTCTCGGCTTGGCTGATCAACCGCACGCCCAGCCGGCGCTGGGGCGATGTAGCCGACCTGGCCCCGGCGGCGGTGTTTCTGGCCAGCGACGCCGGGCGCTTCGTCAACGGCCATATCCTCTACGTCGACGGCGGTGTCACCGCTTCACTCTGATCCACCGCCGAACCGCCATCGCGACCCGAGATTCCGACCATGACCGCCAGCTTCAGCCAGATTATTCTGTTCACCGACAACGATGGTCGGGCGCGTTTTCAAGAACAAGCGATCGCGCTGACCGAGGGCAAGCCGCAGGCGATGCTGTCGCCGCTGATGCCCAGCGCCGGGATGCAGCTGCGCCAAAGCCCGGTCGGTTTTCGCAGCGAGTTCCACTGCACCGGCGACCCGCAGTGGGTCTTCATCTTGAGCGGGCAGATGGAGATCTCGCTGCAGGACGGCAGTGCGAGAGTGTTCGGACCAGGCCAGCATTTCTACTCGGCCGACACCTTGCCTGCAGGACAGACTTTCGACCCCCGCGTCCACGGCCACTGGAGCCGCCAGGTCGGCGCCGAGCCGCTGGTGACCTTGTTCGTCAGGGCCTGAACGCCAAGCCATGCGCTGCGCGCCACCGAAACCCGAGATGATCAAAAACGTGCACGGCAACACGCTGGACTTGCTGGGCGAGGGCATCGTCAGCGGGCGCTACCCGGTCGGCAGTTCGCTGCCACCCGAGCCGCTGCTGGGCGTGTCGTTGGGCGTGTCGCGCACGGTGGTGCGCGAGGCCGTCAAGTCGCTGGTGGCCAAGGGCTTGCTGGTCACCGGCCCCAAGCTCGGCACCAGGGTGATGCCCGAGTCGTGTTGGAACTGGTTTGACCCCGATGTGGTGGCCTGGCAGTCCAGGGCAGGCTTCACGCGAGAGTTCCTGCGCGACCTGCAGGAGTTGCGCCGGGTGGTCGAGCCTGCAGCGGTGCGGCTGGCCGCAGAGCGCGCGACCGACGCCGACCTGCTCGACATCGAAGCGGCTTATGCCGGCATGAAGTCTGCGATCGAGTTCGGCGGCGATTACGTCAGCCACGACCTGCGATTCCACCAAGGGCTGCTGCGCGCCTGCCACAACCGCATGGTGATCCAGATGAGCAAAGCGCTGGGCGCGCTGCTGCGCACCGCTTTCGAGCTCTCGACCTCGCGCCCGGACGCTTCGGCGCTGGCGCTGCCGTTGCACCGTGCGGTGCTCGACGCGGTGATCGCACGCGCGCCGGCCAGCGCCGAGAAAGCCATCCTGGTGCTGATCGACGCCGCCGGCGAAGACATCGAGGCCGTGCTCAACTCGCGCCGCGAACTGCCCTCGCTGACCTTGCCCGCATCGCACCTGAAACCACGCGGCCTGACCGCATGCTGACCCCCTCCACCGACTGTGAACCCGAGCACAACACCATGAAAATCCTGATCACCGGCGGCGCCGGATTCGTCGGTTCGCGTCTGGCGCGCACCCTGCTGCAACGCGGCACGCTGGACGGCCGAAAGATCGAAAAGATCGTGCTCGCCGACCAAGCCCCCGCGCGGGCTGAACTGCTGGCTGACCCTCGCATCGAAGCCCGCGTCGGCCCGCTGTTGACGCATTGCGAAGCGCTGCGCGACGAGGCGTTCGATGGTGTGTTCCATCTCGCTTCGGCAGTCTCGGGCGAATGCGAGGACGATTTCGACCTCGGCTTGCGCAGCAACCTCGACAGCACCCGAGCCTTGCTCGACGCACTGCGCCACCGGGTCAACGCTGGCGCCAAGCCGGCCAGGCTGGTGTTTTCCAGTTCGGTCGCGGTGTACGGCCCCGACGCCGCAGTGCCGATGCCGGCGATCGTCACCGACACCACCTTGCCCACGCCGCAGACCAGCTACGGCATGCACAAGCATGTCTGCGAACACCTGATCGCCGACTACACCCGCAAGGGCTATCTCGATGGCCGCAGTGCGCGGCTGATGACGGTCACCGTGAGGCCGGGCAAGCCCAACGGCGCGGCCTCGTCGTTCTTCTCGGGCATCATCCGCGAGCCGCTCGCCGGGGTCGTGTCGATCTGCCCGGTCGGGCCGGAAGTCTCGCACCCGATGAGCTCACCGCAGCGCACGGTCGAGGGCCTGATCGCCATCTACCAGGCCAGCCGCGAGGCCTATGGCGGCCGCACGGCGATGAACCTGCCTTCGATCAACGTCACGGTCGCGCAAATGATGGATGCGCTAGAAGAAGTGGCAGGCCCCAAGGTCCGCGCGCTGGTTCGATTCGAGCGCGACGAGCGCATCGCAGGGATCGTCGCAAACTGGCCGGCCGGCGCCCGCGCTGACCGCGCAGCCGCGCTGGGCCTGGAGCCCGAAGCCTCGTTCGCCGACATCATCCGCCAGTACATCGCCGACTGCGCAGGCAACCCGCAAGCCCTCAAAGGCATGGCATGAACCAGATCGACCTGCGTGGCCGCGTGGCGGTGATCACCGGCGGCGCCCAAGGCATAGGCTACGCCACGGCCGAGCGCATGCTGGCCTGCGGCGCCAGCGTCGTGCTGTGGGACATCGACGCGGCGCGGCTGGACCAGGCGGTGGCCGCGCTGGCATCGCGCGGCCCGGTCAGCATCAATCGTGTCGAGTTGACCGAAGAGGACAGCGTTGCCGCGGCGGCTGCGGCAACGCTGTCGCGGCACGGCCGGATCGACATCCTGGTCAACAACGCCGGCATCACCGGCGGCAACGCACCGACCTGGGAGCTCGACCCGGCAGTCTGGCGCCGCGTGGTCGAGGTCAACCTGATCGCCCCGTTTCTGGCCTGCCGCGCAGTGGTGCCGCAGATGATCGCTCAGGGCTATGGCCGCATCGTCAACATCGCCTCGGTGGCCGGCAAAGAGGGCAACCCGAATGCCTCGCACTACAGCGCCAGCAAGGCCGGGCTGATAGGCCTGACCAAATCGCTGGGCAAGGAACTCGCGACCAAGGGCGTGCTGGTCAACGCCGTCGCCCCGGCCGCCGCGCGCACCGCGATCTTCGACCAGATGGCGCCCGAGCACATCGCCTTCATGCTCGGCAAGATACCGATGGGCCGGCTTGTGACGGTCGCCGAAGTCGCGGCGATGGTGTGCTGGCTGGCGTCTGAGGAGTCGAGTTTCTCGACCGGCGCGGTGTTCGACCTGTCGGGTGGGCGCGCGACCTACTGATCGCCGCAAGCCTCAGCCTGATGGCATCCAGCGTCGCAGATGGGCGGCGTTGGCGCCACGCCGGCTCTTGGCGCGCTTGAGCTCGGCGCGCGCCACGCTGCGCAGATGCACTTCGTCGGGACCGTCGAGAAAACGCAGCGCGCGGCCCCAAGCCCAGAGCCTGGCCAGCGGCGTGTCAGGCGACAAGCTCATCGCGCCGAAGACCTGCATCGCCCGGTCCAGCACCCGGGTCTGCAGCCTCGAGCTCACCAGCTTGATCGCCGCCACATCGGTTCGGGCGGCGGCCGTGCCTTGGCTGTCGAGCCGCCAGGCCGCCCGCAACACCAACAAGCGGGCCTGGTCGATCTCGACCCGACACTCGGCGATCCAGTCCTGCACGTTGGAGAAATCGGCGATCCGGCCACCGAACGCCCGGCGCTCGAGCGCGCGCTCGCACATCAGTTCGAGTGCCAGCTCGCACTGGCCGATGCTGCGCATCGCATGGTGGACGCGTCCCGGACCCAAGCGCGCCTGGGCCAACGCAAAGCCGGCACCACGCTCTCCCAACAGGTTATTGATCGGCACCCGCACCTGGCGCAACAGCAATTCGCAATGACCGTCCAGGGACGAGTGGTCCATCACCGGGATGTTGCGTTCGATGGTCAGGCCGGGGCTGTCCATCGGCACCAGCACCATCGAGTGCCTTGCGTGCTCTGGCGCATGGTCGCCTTCGCTGACCCCCATCACGACCGCGAGCCGGCAACAAGGGTGCGCCGCGCCGGTGATGAACCACTTGCGGCCGCTGATCACCCATTCGTCGCCGTCGCGCTCGATGCGGGTCTGCAACTGGGTCGGGTCGGACGACGCAGTGTCGGGCTCGCTCATCGCGAAACAAGACCGGATCTGGCCGCTGAGCAGCGGATTGAGCCAGGCCTGCACCTGGGCCGGTGTCGCAGCGATCTGCAGCAACTCCATCGTGCCGCTGTCGGGCGCGTTGCAGTTGAAAACCTCGGCAGCCCAGGGCAACCGGCCCATGATCTCGGCCAGCGGCGCATAGTCGAGGTTGCTCAAGCGGGTGCCGGGTTGGTCGGCGCGCAGGCTGGGCAAAAACAGATTCCAAAGCCCCATCTCGCGCGCCTGCGACTTGAGCGACTCGATCAAGTCGAGCGGGTATTCGTTGGCGTCCGACCAGCGGTGCCACTCGGCCATCGAGGGCAGCAGCAGATCGGCCATGAATTGCTGCAATTTCGCTTGCAGCGTCAGCGACTGGGGTGAATCGGCAAAGTCCATGACGACGGATTGTTCGATCGCCCGCTTGACGCGCTTTGTCGCTTCAGGGACGGCGCCGGGCCCAGTTCACCCGGTCTTGCGACAGATCAAGTTCATCGCGCGATCCTGGGCCGAGCGTTCGGCCGGGCGTTTACGGCATCATTCGAGGCAAACCACCACTTCCTGCCCAGACCATGACCGATGAACTGCACGACGTCCGCGCCCTCGCCTTCGACATCTTTGGCACTGTGGTGGATTGGCGTAGCTCGATCATCCGCGAAGGTCATGCCCTGGGGCAACGCCTGGGCCTCGCGGCCGACTGGCCGGCCTTGGCCGACGCCTGGCGCGCAGGCTACCGGCCGGCGATGGCCGAAGTCGCAGCCGGCGAGCGTCCCTGGGCCACGATCGACGTGCTGCACCGCCAGATCCTCGACGACCTGCTGCCGCGATTCGGGCTCGAATCCTTGTCGGAGGGCGAACGCGACCAGTTCAACCGGGCCTGGCACCGGCTGGCGGCATGGCCCGACAGCGTGGTCGGCTTAGCACGACTGCGCAGCGCGTTCGTCACCACCACGCTGTCAAACGGCAACGTGGCCTTGCTGGTCAACCTGACCCGGGGCGCTGACCTGCGATTTGACTGCGTGCTGTCGGCCGAGTTGATCGGCCGCTTCAAACCCGACCTCGAGGTCTACCGTGCAGGGGCGCGCTTGCTTGGCCTAGCGCCGTCGCAAGTGATGCTGGTGGCCGCTCATCCCAGGGACTTGGCAGCCGCCCAGCAAGCCGGGCTCAAGACAGCTTACATCCCGCGCCCGGACGAGCACGGCCCCGGAGGCTGGATGGAAGCAAGCGGCGAGACGCGCTTCGATCTGGTGGCGCCGGACTTGATCGGATTGGCCAAACAACTGGGAATCGCCTGAACTGCGGCAATATCGGTCGGGCAACAATTGATCAATATCAATTGCTCTATGTCAAGTGGCTGTCAGCCTGAGCGGACAAAATCCGTCCCATGGATAAGGCCAGATGAAGACCGTCTCGATTTACCCCGACGTCGGCCCCACCGGTTGCGGGGTCTGCCCGCAGGGCAAGGACACACCGAATTGCCAGCGGGTGCTGGACCAAGCAGAGCTGATGCCTCAGCTGAGCGGGCCCAGCGACGAAGTGAAGCGCTTGATGGCAGCGTTGGGCACCCGACTGGGCTTCGCCACGGATGGTGACCTGCCTGCCGGGGCCGGCTGGGTCAGGGCGCTGCATGTGCAGCCCGGCGAGATCAGCCTGCAGCTCGCGTTGGACCGCAGCTGCGGTGGCGCCACACTCGCCGACACCGCATTCCAGACCCTGTGCAGCCTGTTGCCAGACACCGACATCTACGTCACCCATGCGGCTTGACAGCCGCGCTGACCTGAAGACTACAGCTTCGCCGCAGAGCGTCGTTTGGCGGCCGTGGCGTCGAGTTGGTACTGCTCTTCAGCAGCGCGACGCATGTCTAGCGCCGCGTTGAGCGCACCGGTGTATCGCTCAGGGGTGTACGTGTTTTGGTTGGCGATATAGACGCTGCGACGCAAGGGCTTGCTACCAAAGCGCGGCAGGTTGACCGAAAAATGACACTCCGGCACCGACCGGCCAGGTCGCTGGCGCAGGATCGGGCCGCTGATACCGACCGGCAGGTCGTTCTGCTTGCTGGGACTGGTACCGCGCTGCAAGCCGGTAGGTGCCGGCAACTCAGCGATGCGCTGCCGAAGTGACTCGATCGCGCGCTTGAGCGCGGGCCTTGGCCCATTGCCGGGACCTTGCCCATCCGAATAAAACAGCGTCGGCTGGCCATAGCGCATTTGCCATCCATGCGTGCTGTGGGTATCGATACGCTGAATGTGTTCAGGCACGCGGATACGGGCGCCTGAGTAGATGGTGACGGTTCTTGACTGCATGAGCTCTTGGCTTTCCTAGGGTTCACCCCTGACGCGTCCCGGCTGATGCGCGCGGCGACAGTTTCTGTTCATGAACCCCGCGCTGAATCGAACGAACAAGCCTCAACCATCGATCAGCGC
>Ga0214919_10006483_pt1 | contig 16089 bp, 9 predicted proteins | sample LL1503_MetaG_FD_177994 | JGI IMG/M metagenome (GOLD analysis project Ga0214919, IMG submission 177994) | Freshwater microbial communities from Lake Lanier, Atlanta, Georgia, United States - LL-1503 | ecosystem: Environmental > Aquatic > Freshwater > Lake | place: USA: Georgia | collected 2015-03-15 | reverse complement strand
ATAAACAAGCCTTCTATTCTATTTTTTTAATTTGATTCTAGTCGACCATTAATAGTATTTCTATTTAATAATCGATTAAAGAATCAATCATGAAATTTCATTTCTATTTGTTATTATTATGTTGGATGTTATCCAGTCAATTCATTTTTGCACAAGATGTAAAAAATGCTGCTTATGTTTCTACTAGTTTCAAAGTATTTGGAGCCTGTGATCAATGTAAAAATCGAATTGAAAAAGTGCTTAAAATAAAAGGTGTTAAAATGGCCAACTGGGATGTTGATACCAAAATTTTAGCGCTAGAATATAGTCCTAGTCTAATCTCCCTTGAAAAAATTCAAAATAAAATTTTATCTGTTGGTCATGATTTAGTCGACAAAAAAGCAAAGGATATTATTTATAGTGAGTTGCCCGATTGTTGTCATTATCGCGAAGCGGAAGTGGGAGAAGTTATTCATCAAGTTTCGATGGATACGATCAAGGGAGTGGTTTTACAAGATAATACCAATGGTAAATTCGAGCCCTTAGCAAATGCTACCATTCATTGGTTAGGGGCTACTACAGCCGTTGTTACAGATAGCTTAGGAGTTTTTGCTATTCATTCAAATAGTACTACTCAAAGGTTGGTAGTTAGTTATGCCGGTTATAAAGCAGACACGATATCAGTTGTCAATGCCAATGATTTAAAAATAATTTTAGCTACCAAAGGTCAATTAAATGAAGTGACTATTTTTAGTCGCAAGATGACCAGCTATATTCCTAATTTAAATCCTATCAGAACTCAAATTATGACTGGTTCGGAATTATTAAAAGCGGCCTGTTGTAATTTAAGTGAAAGCTTCGAAACCAATCCATCGGTGGATGTATCTTATAATGATGCAGTAACGGGTTCAAAGCAAATTCAGTTATTAGGCTTGAGTGGAAATTACACCCAACTAACGGTAGAGAATCTACCCGGACCAAGAGGCTTAGCCACACCATTGGGTTTGAATTCAATTGCTGGCCCATGGATAGAAAGTATTCAACTAACCAAAGGAGTGGGTTCTGTAGCGAATGGATTTGAAAGTATTGCAGGTCAAATTAATGTTGAATTAAAGAAGCCTGAGACGGCAGAAAAATTATTAGGTAATATTTATATCAATGGTTTTGGCAAAACTGATTTGAATCTAAATCTAGCATCTAAATTAAATTCAAAATGGTCTACTGCTTTGCTGTTGCATGATAATTTTTTAAATAATGCAGTTGATATGAATAAAGATGGCTTCAAGGATTTGCCCACTGGCAATGAGTTGAGTTTAGTCAACCGTTTTAAATTTGATAATAGCAAAGGAACACTTGTGCAGTTTGGAATAAAAGTTTTAAATGATAAAAAATTGGGAGGAGAAATAAGTTTTGATCCAACCATGGATAAAAATACCCTCAATCACTATGGGTTATCAATCAATACTGAAAGGTATGAGTTGTTTGGAAAAATGGGTTATGTTTTTCCTCAACAAAAGTATAAGAGTATTGGACTACAAGTAGATGCTATTAATCATGATCAAGCATCCTATTTTGGTTTAACCAATTACAATGCCAAGCAGCAGAGTTTTTATAGCAATTTAATTTATCAATCTATCATTGGTTCTTCGATTCATAAATTTCGAACGGGTCTAAGTTTTCAATATGATAATTATAATGAAAGTTTTAAAATCAATAGCTATTTACGAAAGGAGGTAGTGCCAGGTACTTTCTTTGAATACACCTATACGCCTAGTGATAAATGGAGTATGGTAGCTGGTATAAGAGCTGATCATAATAATTTGTATGGTGCATTTGTAACGCCTCGATTGAATATGCGGTATGAGCCAGTTACTGGAACTACCTTTCGATTGAGTGCAGGAAGGGGACAAAGAACGGCCAATATTTTTGCAGAAAATAACAGTGTTTTTGTAAGTGCCAGACAAGTTGCCATCCTGCCAAGTACTGCTGGTGCTGCGTATGGATTAAATCCAGAAATAGCTTGGAACAAAGGAATTAGTATTGATCAAAAATTTAACTTTTTAGGCAATAGTGCTACTGTAGGAATAGACTTTTTTAGAAATGATTTCAATAATCAAGTAATGGTTGATTTGGAAAATGCACGTAGGGTTCAATTTTATAACTTAGTAGACAAATCTTATTCTAATAGTTTTCAGGCTGAATTAAATATCGAGCCGATTAAAAAATTAGATTTGAAATTGGCTTATCGATACTTTGATGTAAAGCAAACTTATAGTGGAAAATTGTTAGAGCGCCCTTTCATATCCAAAGACAGAGCCTTTTTAAGTGTAGATTATGCAACTGCTAATTCCTGGAAATTTAATTATACGATTACTTACAATGGAAAAAAGAGAATACCCAACAGTTCGGATAATCCATCTATTTATCAGCTGCTAAATTATTCTCCTAGCTTTATTTTAATGAATGCACAAGTGAGTAAAACTTTCAATAAAAATTATCCGATGGATATTTATATGGGAGTAGAAAATATCGCTAACTATTTTCAGCAGAATACTATTTTGGCCGCGACTACACCATTTAGTTCCTATTTTGATGCGTCAATGGTTTGGGGACCTACGTATGGTAGAATGTTATATTTTGGATGGAGAATAAAAATTAAACAATAAAAGCTTATTCACCACCATTGGTTTTCATTCCCTTTACTCTTCCCCAATCGGGTTTGGTAATATCTAAATTGTCATGGGTAGCCTTCATTTCTTTTATAAGTAATGATCTCAATAATTCTTTTGTTTTTGAATATGCAGGTTGATCAGCTAAATCAGTTTTCTCCCATTTGTCTTTTTTTAAATCAAAAAGCTGTGTATGCAAAACCCCATTTACGTTGTATTCAATCAATTTAAATCCGTCTTCAGATTTAATGCTTCTCATCCAATTGCCATAAACATTATAGATATTTTTTCTGATGATTAAATTCGGTTGACTGAAAACTGGCAATAAACTTTTAGCCTCTACTGTAAGTGGCATTGGAATATTTAAATAATCATAAATCGTTGGAGAAATATCGCTTAAATAATTAAAACCTTTGTAGATAGTACCTTTTGGAACTCCTTTGCCAGCAATGATCATAGGTACTCTAATACTATGTTCATATAAATTCTGTTTACCCAATAATCCATGCTGGCCAACGGCTAAGCCATTGTCACCTGCAAAAACAATGAGTGTATTTTCTTTTAGATGATTCTTTTCAAGCGCTTCTAAAATTCTTCCAACCTGAAAATCCATTTCGCTGATCATTCCGTAATACAAGGCTATCTCATTTTGAACCATTTCGGTAGTTAATGGTCGTGGTAATAATTTTTCATCTCTCACTTTCAGATCTCCATTGTCAAATGGATGTTGGGGTAAAAAATTAGGTGGTACAGATATTGAATTGGCTTTGTATTTATTTTGATAGGCAGGAGGAGGGGTTCTAGGATCATGAGGGGAAGTAAATGCTACATAACAAAAGAAGGGTTGTGTTTTTGCTTTCGTACTATTCAAAAAATTGATCGCATTTTCAGCATATAATTGGGTGCTAAAAGTATCGCTTCTTCTTTTTAATGACGAAGGATAAAGTCCGGTTGGATCATATTGATAAACCGTAGGGTGCTCTTGACCTCCGTCATCTTTAAAATGCATTCCTCCAAAAAAAATATCTCCGCCATCACTAAAAAAACGGTGATGTGAGGCCTTGTCGCTATGCCATTTACCTGTGTGGAAAGTGGTATATCCCCTGCTGCGCAATACTTCAGGCAAACTTACTAGGCTGTCAGGTATCGTGGCGCCATCTCCTGGTAATCTATTTACATATCTTCCGGTCAGTAGCATTACTCTACTTGGTATGCAGATGGCACCCTGGTGTCCGCCCATCACATGGGCTTGTGAAAAAAGCATTCCTTCTTTTGCCAATCGATCTAAATTGGGAGTTTGAATTTCTTTATTACCCAAAATACTTAGTGTATTATAGCTTTGATCATCACTTAATATCACTAAAATATTTTGCGCTTTGTCCTTTTTCATTCTTTGTGCAAAGGAGCTTTCTATTAATGATAAAAGACTAATTAATACAATGAGATTTTTCATAATCTTGCTTTGATAAGTCTATTGGCTAATTTTTAAATTAATTATACCCTAGATTAAAGGTATGTTTTTCTAATCCTTATTTGATACAATTTAAAACACTTTTTAGGTGTAAATTAATTACTGTTCTAATTAAAAACAGCCATTTGTTAACGTTCGCGTAACATTAGCGTAAAGATTTGTTTACATTGAAGTAGTTACTTTGTGATTAGTTATTTAATTTTTTTTATATGGAAAATCTACGTTTTTTCTTACAAAAAATTTCGGCTTCTTTATTTGTAACCCTTTTCTCTGCGTTTGATCACGCCTTTAAAATTTACAAAATCCGTTAATGGATAAAGTAAAAAAAAGAAAATTAGATATACTTGTCCTCTCTGACGTCCATCTTGGCACTTATGGTTGCCACGCTACCGAGCTACTTCAATACCTTAAATCTGTAAAGCCTAAAACTGTTATCCTCAATGGTGATATTATTGATATCTGGCAGTTTAGTAAAAGATACTGGCCGAAGGCTCATATGAAAGTGATTAAGCAAATCCTTCATTGGATGAGTAAGGGGGTTAAGATTTACTATATCACTGGCAATCACGATGAGATGCTAAGGAAGTTTGTTGGATTTAAAATGGGCTCCTTAAGAATTGTAAATAAAGTAATTCTTCCATTAGAAAGCGGAAAAACTGCCTGGTTTTTTCACGGGGATGTTTTTGACATAACGATGCAGCACAGTAAGTGGCTTGCAAAGTTGGGTGCGATAGGGTATGACACCTTGATATTGATTAATCGCGTAGTCAATTTTATTTCTGAAAAAGTATTTAAAAAGGGAAAGCTTTCTCTTTCAAAAAAGATTAAAAATAGTGTCAAATCTGCAGTAAAATTTATTAATAGTTTTGAACAAACGGCTGCTGATATTGCTATTGAAAATCAGTATGACTTTGTAGTATGTGGTCATATCCATCAGCCAGAAATGAGAGAGATAAGTAACGATCAGGGTAAAACGATGTACCTCAATAGTGGGGATTGGATTGAGAATTTAACCGCTTTAGAATATGTTAACAATGAATGGAGTATTTATCGTTTTACTGAAAATGAAATAGAAATAGATAAAGAGGAATCATCCATTACCGAAGAGGATGACCTGAATGATAGTGAGCTATTTGATAATTTGGTAGAAGAATTTAATTTAATGCGTCAGAAATGAAAATACTATACGCAATCCAAGGAACAGGTAACGGTCATTTGAGCCGGGCTAGAGATATCATTCCAATACTACAGCAAAAAGGAGAGGTAGATATTTTAGTGAGTGGAATTCAAGCGGATGTATCATTGCCTTATCCCGTTAAATATACCTTCAAAGGACTTAGTTTTATTTTTGGAAAAAAAGGGGGTGTCGACTTACTTGCAACGTATAAAAAAAGTAATTTAAAACAGCTGTTTAAAGAAATCAATAGTCTTCCAGTGGAAGAATATGATTTGATAATTAATGATTTTGAGCCAGTTAGTGCTTGGGCATGTAAAATGAAGCACAAGGCTTGTATTGGCCTTAGCCATCAAAGTGCAGTGATCAATAAAAAATCTCCCAAGTCAAAAAAAGCTGATCCTATTGGCAAAGCGGTATTGAATAACTATGCTCCAGTTACCGAAGCTTATGGTTTTCATTTTGAAAAATTCGATAATAATATCTTCACCCCTGTTATACGCGATCAAATAAGAAATGCTATTTGTGAAACAAAAAAATACTATACCGTTTATTTACCAGCCTATAGCGATGAAAGAATTATAAAAGTACTGTCAACATTTAAGAATGTTGAATGGGAGGTATTTAGTAAGCATACACAAAAAGAGTACAAAGAAAAAAACATTCATATTCATCCGATCAATAACGACGGTTTCATAAATAGTTTGCTTAATTGTAAAGGAATTTTATGTGGAGCAGGTTTTGAAACACCTGCTGAAGCTTTGTATTTAAAAAAGAAGTTATTGGTGATTCCTATGAAAGGCCAGTATGAGCAGCAGTGCAACGCTGCCGCATTGAAAAAAATAGGAGTACCGGTTATTAAAAGTTTAAAGCAAAAGCATATAGCTACCATCCAAGCTTGGTTAGACTCTGATCAATTTATTCTAGTTGATTATCCTGATGAAACTGAAAAAATCATTGATATGGTTTTGAAAAAGCATGGAGCTGCAGTGGTAAATAAAAAAGCGGTTTTAGGAGAATCGATTTACTCTGTAAAAAAATTAAAAAATAAAAGTTTAGGGAAAATATTACTTCAGCTTGCAGATTAATTAAAATGAGTTTTACCAGAGAAGATTTCGGAGACAATTTTAATTGGGGTGTTTCTACTGCAGCTTATCAAATAGAAGGAGCACATGATGCGGATGGAAAAGGGTTGTCTATCTGGGATAAATTTTCACAAAAAAAGAGAAATATTTTACTAGGAGATAATGGCAATGAGGCCTGTAATTTTTATCAAAAATATGAAGAGGATATTGCGCTCATTCGCCAATTAAATATTCCAGTCTATCGATTTTCTATTTCATGGTCTCGTATTTTTCCTGAAGGCATCGGTAAAGTTAATTCTAAGGGAATTGATTTTTACAATCGTTTAATCGATTGTTGTCTAGCTCAAGGCTTGATCCCTTGGGTAACATTGTATCACTGGGATTTGCCTGATGCGTTACAACAGAAGGGCGGATGGGTCAATCGATCAATTGTTCAGTGGTTTAGTTATTTTGTATATTGTTGTGTTAGAAATTTTGGGGATAGAGTAAAGCATTGGATGATATTGAATGAGCCGATGGTATTTACTGGAGCTGGTTATTTTTTAGGTGTTCATGCTCCTGGTAAAAAAGGCTTAGGTAATTTTTTAGCAGCAGCACATCATGCTACTTTGTGTCAAGCTGAGGGTGGCAGAATAGTGAGGTCTCTTAGTGCTGAATCAAAAATAGGGACAACCTTCTCTTATTCACATCTTGAGCCCTATCGGCCCAACCTATCAAGAGATAATGAGGCTACCATTAAAGCTGATGCCTTAGTAAATAGGATGTTCATAGAACCCTTGCTAGGTATGGGATATCCAACAAAAGATTTACCCTTATTAAATAGAATGGAACGCTATATGAAGCAAGATGACGAATCAAATCTTGCATTCGATATGGACTTTATTGGCCTTCAAAATTATACAAGAGAAATAATTAAATATTCTCCCTTCGTACCTTTTGTAAATGCAAAAATTATCAAGGCTAGTAAAAGAAACGTACCCTACACTCAAATGGATTGGGAAGTATACCCTCCCAGTATTTACGAAGCCTTAAAAAAATTCAGTAGTTATCCTGCTGTCAAAGAAATTATTGTTACAGAAAATGGAGTTGCCTTTAAAGATACATTGCAGGATGGAAGAATTGAAGACACCGATCGAGTTAACTACTTGAAAGATCATATTGAACAGGTCTTACGTGCTAAAAAAGAGGGGGTAAAAGTGAACGGATATTTTGTATGGACCCTCATGGATAATTTTGAATGGGCAGAGGGTTTCAATCCAAAATTTGGTTTGGTTCACATCGATTTCAAAACCCAAGAAAGAATTGTTAAGGATTCAGGAAAATGGTATGCAGGATTTTTGAATCCATCGATTTGAAAACTTCAAATTTAAAAATCATATTTTTCTACTGAAAGTTGAAAATCTTCAAAAGTGACAGTGGATACTTTCTGATCATTTGCTCCACCTGCTAATCCAATATCCATCTTAGTAGCCATCCCTGGAATATCACCTGACTCGCGCGAAATTGTCCAATTTTTTCCATCTAGACTGTAATATCCAGTAAAACTATTACCATGACGAACTAGCTTAATCCATACTGGGATTGGATTATCTACTCCATAATTTTTTGATTTTGTATTGTGCATAGATCCATCTCCAAACTCATCCCATTGAGCACCACAGCGTTTCGTAGTTGAAAATAGAAGGAATGAACCTAGCGTGGCTGGTTTCATTCTATCACCTTTTGATAAGTCATTGCGAACAAAAATACCCGCTCTAAACCATTCACTAATTCCTTCGCTAAATCCTACCACTTTTACTGTTGCTACAAAATTTCCTTCAATAGCTTGTTTAAGATAAATTGTTCCATAAGAATCTTCCGCATGAAGAAAATCAGTTCCTGCAGCAGTGATCTCAAAATGATTTTGCTTTGCATCAAAATTAAATTTACTGGGTTTAGCAGTGGTAGTGGTATAGGTTAAAAAAGATGCTTTCGAAATATCAATTTTTTGTATAGGATAAACATGAACCTTAATGGGTGGTTGATCTCCAATGGTTATTGTATGAAATCCTATTGATGGGAGAATTGAAAAACTAATTTGTTTCGACTCGTTCTCTTGAAAATTAATTGATTGGGAAGCAGCAACTTTTCCATCCATTGTAAGAACCACTTTTTTTGTTAGATCTTCAGCTCGCATGTTCAATGCATCGGTGGTAATTTCTAAGGAATCACCTACTGGTATCTCTTTAACTTTTGATTTCAAATTTCGATAAACTAGGTAAATAGATTTACCCGTTACTGTTAATTCTTTGGTCAATGATTTCCCGATGGCAACTGAATGTTTTCCAGGATCACTGAATTTATATTTAAACTCAATCCTACGCTCATTTTTAGCTATAAATGGAAGCTTTTTTGAACCGACTACTTTTCCATCTACATATAAAAAAATATCTTCCATTCCTGTTGAACCAGTATTGGAAACCTTTACACTAATTAAAAATTCATGACCAGTTATTGGTAAATCTATTGGCTTAATATCTATGTTGTTAAAAGATAATTTAACTTTACCTTCTATTATTTCTTCAGGTTGATTAATTGGAGATTCAACAATGATATTATTTTCATAAAAATTATCAACCAAGTAACAGGCACAAAGTTTCATCTCTCCTTGTTTTAGGTTAAAATAAGTATTGTCATAAACTTTCCAACCGGATGACATGTTCTGAAAAAATAAAGCAACATTCTAATTCGTTTCTGCTGGATGAACATCGTGTATCAAATTATTCCGAACTATTGAGCCTGGGCTCAATCCATATACCGCAATGCCACCTTCATCGTCCCGTTTCATATTGGTAAATGACACATGATTAAATTCTGCAAGATGACTTCCATCTGTAGTCTCTTCAATATTTGGCCAAGAACCTAATGTGATTCCATAACTACCAACATGATTGATATAGTTATTACTAACGGTACTTCTGATTGCATTGTAAGTGGAAATTCCAGTGGCTGCTATTTCAATATTGGTAATCTTATTAAATGAAATGGTATTGTCACTCACTACATCCTCCCAATTTTCAGGTTTGGGTACACCCGCTACAATAATGCCGCTGCCTTTAGAATCATTGATGATATTTCTACTGATTAAATTATGATAAGATCCAATACCAAAATGTATAGCCGCTTGACTTACATTCTCAATGGTGTTTTTTAGCAACTCACAGTTTTTTGCATATTGAAAAGTAACTGTTCCAGCACCACCTGATAGGGTATTCTGAAAGTTGAGATTGTAAAAACGTAAATTTCGTATAGGCTTTTCTTTGCTGCCAGTCGCTGATAATAAGTTACTAAGCTTTGGAAAAGATACATCTGATAAGTTAGGATCCTTGATCTCTTCACTTGGAATAAAATGAATCGTCTTATTTTTTTTATTATAAAACCATTCATTGGTACTGTCCATCAAGGCTGCTAAATTTTCTACATAATATTTTGGTGGAACAATGAGCATATCTGGAGAAGTGGTAGATAAATAGGCTCTATTATTTTTTTCGTCTACCCTTGCAATACTAGTATGTATTCCGCTCCAGCGAACGGTCATATGAATCCGGTTAGTCTCTATATCATTCCATGATTTTAAATCACCTGTTTTAAATTGAAATGAAACAGAGTCTGTCGGCTGCCCATCAGTATAAAAAAATCCGCTATTAGGTGAACGCGCCAACGTTAGTCTTTTTCCATTGGCATATAAATCATTTATTTCCTCTCTTTGAATGGAAGCTTTCCAAGTTCCATTATTTTCTTTCGTCCAACCAGTAATTTTTTCACCTCCTGATATAATTGCTTTCTCTCCGGGATAGGCTGCATAGGTAACAAAGTAATCTTTCAATTCATGATATTCGAATGCGCCAGTAGGTAAATCTGTCTCCACTCTTTCTCCTCCATCAGCAGCTGTAAATTCGAGTCCTTTATCTAATGAATAAACTCCCGCGCGAATCAAAACCAAAATATCTCGACCAGTTCCTAATGTATGAGGGGTTCCTTTAAAACGGGGATCAACTGCTTTTTTCTTTGGCTTGTAAACGGTCGATTTTAATAAACGAACTGCCTCCTTTGCCTTTGATATTGTCGCAAATGGGCCATCCGTATTATTTTTATTAGGGGCTGCTAGTTTGCCAGTCCAAGCGTCATTACCTTTCGGTGATACATAAAAGTCGGCTACATTATTAGGTAAAGTATACTCCGTTTTTTCTACCCCTCTCACCATTCGTCCTTGCGATTTTACTTCCTTTGCAAATGACATCAGTAGTAAATTGATTAATAGGAACGGTATAATTTTCTTAAGATAATTTTTCATAGCAAACAATTCTTTAGCAATAACAATTCTTTTTTATCATTATAAATTAGTAGTAAATATTTTATTTGATAGTAATTTTTCCAGTTGATTTAATATCCTCCGAAGAACTTCCCACCATTAGCGTAAAGTCTCCGGGTTCCACTACAAAACTATTAGAAGCCACCATCCAATAGGCTAGATCTTTAGCGGGGAATTTTAGTTCCACTACTTTACTTTCATTGGGTAGTAAATGAATTCGGTCAAAACAAACCAATTGTTTCTCTGGTCTTACTACACTTGATTTTTCATCGTGCACATACAATTGTACTACTTCATCACCAGCTAGCGTACCTGTATTTTTTATAGTTAGGCGAGCTTTTATATTTCCTTTTGCATCTGATTGTTTAGTTAGTACTTCTAATTTACTATAACTAAATTGAGTATAACTTAGTCCAAATCCAAATGGATAAAGAACTTCACTTATCTTGGAATTATCTTTTGAATTTTCTCTATACATGTAAGTTCTTCCTTTACGAATATCGTAGTCACTGAAAGAGGGGAAGTTTTCAGCTGTTTTGTAAAAGGTGAGAGGTAATCTGCCAGCTGGATTGTAATCTCCAAAAATAACATCCGCCAATGCATTGCCTCCTTCCTCTCCATTGTACCATGTCTCGAAAATAGCAGGCACATTTTCTTTTAACCAGGTAACAGAAATGGTACTACCATTTTGCAAGACAACAATTGTTTTTGGATTTGCTTTAAACACTGCCTTTACAAGATCTTCCTGATCTCCAGGAAGATTCAAGTCTGGACGATCTACCCCTTCTTTTTCTACTGTCTCATCGGTACCTAAAACAACTACGGCAACATCCGCTTTTTTTGCTGCCTCTATTGCTTCTTTAAATTTATTTGGATTTTGAGGAGCTCCGGTTAGTTTAACTTCTGCATTGTACCATTGTTGAGTGTATTCTATTTTCAACGCATATTTCTTGCCTTGCTCAATTTCAATTTTTGCAACGTCTGATGATTTGTTTCGATTGAGTGTTCGATCGATGAGTAATTTTCCATTCAGATATAATTTTATGGCATCGTCAAATTCACCACCGATATAATAGGCTCCAGTGAAGGGGGCAACAAAATCACCCGTCCATCTGATTGAATAGTAGGTAACTGGTAAGTTTGGAATAGGAGAACTTTTACCAAATTTAAAATCAATTACTGGGTCAATCCTTGTTAATACTGGTTCACCTGAACAATCAACATTATTAAAGTATTCGCCTTTTAATCCATGTTCTCCTGACTTTGCCCCTGCTGGAATCAAGTATTCATTGGGTATTAAGGGCAAGGTTATTTTTACATCGGTTCCTTTTACATAATAAACATGATGACTATCCAACCGATTTTTTATTCCTTGCAATGGTGAAATTACTTCGGAATGTCCTCCTGTATAACCTCCAAGCTGAGCGACAGCAGCATTCGGTCCTATGACAGCTATGGACTTAATTTTATTGATGTCTAAGGGTAATAAATGATTTTCATTTTTAAGTAATACAATTGTTTTTTGTGCTGCTTCTTTAGCTACCGCTCTATGCGCTCGACTATCCAATACTGAAGGAGAAATTTTTGTGTAGGGAACTATTTCCGGAGGGTCATACAATCCTAATTTAAAACGTGGAATCATTATTCGAGATATAGCCGTATCAATTGTAGCCATAGATACTAAGCCCATCTTGACTGTTTCTGTCAGGTGATCGCGAAAACAATCACCACATTCAATATCCATTCCTGAATTGATAGCAATTGCAATTGCTTCTTGAACAGTAGCAACATATTTATGTCCTTCAAAAAGATCTCTGATACCATTGCAGTCTGATACAATATTTCCTTCATACCCCCATTGTCCACGAAGAATATCTGTTAAAAGTTTTTTATTGCCAATGCAGGGAACACCGTTTAAACGATTGTATGCCGCCATGATTTGTAAAACTTTCCCTTCTTGTACCATCGTTTGATAAGGACGAAGATAATATTCATGCAAAAGTTGCTCATCTACATCTGAACTTCCATTGTGTCGATCCCACTCTTCATTGTTCAATGCAAAATGTTTTGGACCAGCAGTAGCTTTTAAATATTTTGGATTATCTCCTTGAACTCCTCTTACAAATGCAAGACCTAATTGAGAAGTGAGATAAGGATCTTCACCATAGCATTCTTCTGTTCTACCCCAACGTGGATCTCGAGCCATCTCAATAACAGGTGACCAAAAGGTTAGCGTTGCCTTTGGAATGTTTCCGTTCACTCTAGCCCTTACTTCATCCGACATTATATCAGCAAGTTTATGTACAATTTTTTTATCCCAACTAGCTGCTTGGGCAATTGGAACGGGAAAAATGGTTGCTGCTTGACCAGCCGGAACACTAACACAGTGGCCATCTCCAGAACTGCTCCATAAAAAACCTGGAATTCCAAGCCGCTTAATAGGAGAGGAGATACGTGAACTCATCTGTAATAATTTTTCTTCTAATGTCATGCGTGACAATAGATCGCTTACCCTTGCCTTAATAGGTTTTGTATAGTCAAGGTATAACGGCTTTTGATCGGGAGTCTGTGCAGAAATAATAAAATGCTGAAGACAAACTAAAAAAAGAATAATCCATTTTAATAATCCTATGTTTTTAAGAGAGGAATTTAAAATTAGTTTCATGGGGTATAAATTAATGAATATAGAAATTTGCAATTAATCGTTAATAAATAGTCTACTAAAATAAGATAGTTGGCTTAAAATAAATATACGTAAAATTCAAAAGCCACCCTTTTTTAATTAAGAGGGTGGCTTTTTAGCAGCATTTTTTAAATTAAGCAGGTGTAAGTTTTAAAATTCTTTAGAGTTATTAATTCCCTTAATATATTGCTCCGAACTAGCACCAAACTTTTTACTCAATCTCGAATATTTCTTGCGCATTTCATTTAATTGATTTTTGTACTTTGGATCCTTCACAAGGTTTTCAATTTCATGTGGATCATGAAGAATATCATATAATTCTTCATATCCATGCTCAATATATTTCATGTACTTGATATCTTTTGTTACAACTCCTTCTACCTTCGGAATATTAGGACTGCCTAAAAAATAATGCTGATAAAAAAAAGAATTTCTTTCTGGAATTTTACCTGACACTACATCAAAAAGATTGATGCCCTCCATTTGATGGGGTATAGCTAGTCCTGCCATCGATAATATAGTAGGAGCGATGTCAATGTTTAATGCAATCTGCGAAGCCTTGTATTGTTTAATCTTATCGGCTGTTCTAGGATCCCTTATAATCAGTGGCACGCGGATAGATTCTTCATTACCAAACCATTTCCCTTCTAATCCTTTTTCACCTAAGCTCATTCCATTGTCGCCCATGAAAACAATAATGGTGTTATCAGAAATTTTAAGGGCCTCTAATTTTTTCATCATATTACCAACGACTGCGTCAACACCTGTAATTAATCGATAATAATTTTTTACATTTTCTTGATAGAGCTCGGGTGTTCCAAAAAGTCCTTTCCATCTTTGTCTTGCAAAATTTTTATCGGTTCTAAAAAAATCAGGAAAGGCATTCCAATAAGATTCATCTGCAGTGATCGGAGAAGGAATTTCTACATCGGTATAGAGCTTTTCGAAACCAGGCTGTATAAAGTATTTTGGCGGATTACCATCCTGCTCATGAGGTGCCTTAAAACTAACTGATAAATAAAAAGGAGACTCATTTCCTACTCCATCTAAAAAGGTTTGAATAGCATTGTCAATGGTATCAGTATCATGTAAACGCCTTCCATTCGAAAAGGTTTGAATGTAATCAGGTTGCATCTTACCACCCTCTTCAGTGTTGAACCAATAATTATAATCGGAAGCTGGAGGATGCGTTCCTATTCCATACTTTCCAATAAATCCAGCATAATAGCCAGCTTCTTTTAGTAGATGAGGAAAGGTTTGATCTACCATTTCTTTGCTCATGTCGGTAGCAAAATCATGAATACGGTGACTATACTCATATTTGCCAGAAAGAATGCTAGCGCGGCTTACACAGCAAATAGAAGTAGTTACATAGGCGTTCTTAAATAGCACTCCTTGATTGGCTATCTTATCTAAATTTGGTGTCTTCAAAATAGAATTTCCCATCACTCCTAATGCATCCCATCTTTGGTCATCCGTCAAAATGAAAATAATATTGGGCCTTTTAGGATTTTTTTTATTTACTTTTTCTTGTCCATTTAAATGGATGAAAATACTAGATAAGCAAATAAATAAAATGTATAGACGCAATAAAGAAGACATTGTACTTGAATTTAATCTATTTAAATAGTGACTACCTATTTCTTTAAAAAATCATTTACATTTTCGATCGTAACTAATTTAAAAGGAATAAAGGTTTCATTTTTATCCAATTTCTCTTTTTTAATGAGTTTTAATGCTAGATCGATTGCACCTTCACCTTGCCCTTTCGCATCTTGATATACTGTCGCATTCAGTCTGCCCGCCTTCACTGCCTGTAATGCATCAGCAATGGCATCTACACTTACCAAAACAATTTTCGACTTCATATTGGATTGCTCAAGAGCTTTCAAAGCACCCATACCCATTTCATCATTTTGTGCAAAGACCGCATTTATTTTGGATCCATAAGATTGAATCCAGTTTTCCATTAAGGTCATTGCTTTTGCCCTGTCCCATTGCGCTGTTTGCTCTGCTATAATTTTTAAATTAGGATATTTTGCAACTACATTCATCGCTCCTTTACTTCTTTTAATCTGAGCTGCCTGACCCATATTTCCATCCATGATAACAATGTTACCACTATAATTAATTGACTTGGCAAGTTGCTCCATCGCTATTTCACCCGCCTCTTCATCTCTTGATCCTACAAAGGCATCAGCCGGCGACTTGGTTTCAGAATTAACGTTGATGATTGGTATACCAGCTGCTCTGGCTTTGTCTACAGCAGGTGAACTTGCCTCTACTTCACAGGGGTTGAGGATAATTGCATCAACTTTCTGAGAAATAAAAGTTTCAATTTGTTGAACCTGTTTTTCAGCAGTGAGTTGTGCATCGGTAACAATTAATTTTATATTTTTTTCTTTAGCCCTTGCTTCCATTGCATCTTTTACATTCACTACAAATTCTGCTTGTAAACTCAACATACTAGCTCCAATGACAATTTCATTCTTTTGTTTTCGATTACAACCTGTAAAAATCCATAACACAAAAATCACTAGTAAACTAGTCAGCTTTATTTTTTTCATTTCAATTTATTTTAATTCAAATTTAATTTTTTCTATCAAGTAATACAGCGCCAACAATAATTAATCCTTTTATTATTTGTTGTGAATAAGAAGTGATATTTAGTAAATCT
>Ga0214919_10006482_pt1 | contig 16092 bp, 15 predicted proteins | sample LL1503_MetaG_FD_177994 | JGI IMG/M metagenome (GOLD analysis project Ga0214919, IMG submission 177994) | Freshwater microbial communities from Lake Lanier, Atlanta, Georgia, United States - LL-1503 | ecosystem: Environmental > Aquatic > Freshwater > Lake | place: USA: Georgia | collected... | reverse complement strand
TGTATTTCTGATGCTCTTTCTGCTGCTGCTCTTTCTGCTGCTGCTCTTTCTTTTTCTTCTTCTCTTTCTCCTTGTTTTTGTATTTCTGCTGCTCTTTCTGCTGCTGCTCTTTTTTCTTTTTCCTTTATTTCTTTTTTCACATAGAAGAAATCTTTAGCGTTACCGACACCGAAAACAAACCGTTCTTTTGGTATTTCAAACATATGTGAAACTTTAAGTTTATCTAATTTTTTGTTTATTTTTTCTAATTTATATTTAATATTAAATCTCCTTCGTTCTTTGAATTGTTCATCAGTTTCATGATCTCCATTTATAAACTGTTTTATTTTTATTTTTTCTAGATCGTCGTCTTCTATTTCAAAAACAAGAATTCCTCCATCTTTAACTATTTGACTATTAGTAATAAAGTTTTTTATAAATACATCATTGTTTGTTATTTCAAATTCTGAATTACCTGCACTTTGAATTTTCAAATTATTTGAAATAACACAATCATAATAATCTTTTTTTGAATTTAAAACAACATCAACATCATCAACGTATTCAAACTCACATAGAGATTTTAAAAACAATTCCGTTTTTGATTCTATTTCTTTGTTTTTATATATTTTATTATAGTCAGATGAAATTAATACTTTTTTTGGTTCTTTATTCTTTTCGCTATTTATTTTCACTGAGAAGAAATCCATATTCCTGGCAACATTTCTATCTATTTCTAACTCAAACATGTGTTGAAAGTCATCATTAGGAAATAATTCCTTTTTTACTTTTGTTACTAATTGAGGAATAAATCGCCCTCTCAATTCGGTAATACTTCTTTGATCCATATTTGTGCCCATTTTGTTTTTTCTACTTGTCGTTCTTTTTATTAACCCGTCTTCTATTTTGAAAACAGCAAATCCTCCTTTTTTAATTATTCTACTAAAATAATCTTTGTTAATTAAAAACGATTGTTTATCATCGGCAGAAATTAAATCAGTGTTTAAATCATATTGTAAAGAATCGTCTTTTTTTGTAGTTTTAAGTAATAAGTTTTTTTTACAAGACCCATAAAATATAACAAAATCATAATAATCTTTTTTTTCTGGATTATTTGATAAAAGTGATTTTATTTTATCATCAGTATCAGCAACAACATTATCATATTTTGCATTAGTAATCCCCATTTTTTCCATTTTTTCGGTAATTTTTTTTATCATGTCTTCGTCATGACTAAAGGATTCAATAACTAATACTTTTTTTTGTTCACTCATTTTTTATATTTATTTATTTTATTAATAATAAATATAAAAAAAAATTATTGAAAAAGATTAATATTGTGGAGATCATCAGGTAAATGTTTTGCGTTTATTGCTCTGACGCAAGCTTCTTTTCCCAAATCCAAATGTTGCCCTGACAATAAACACACAATGCTTATCAAGTTCCATCTGACATAATCGTAAAAATTATGATTCACTAATGTTGATTCAGATGTTGGTTTAGTCAAATAAAAAGCTTTTTTTATATAAGGAACTGCTTTTTCAATACATCGGTTGTCAATACTTACTTTAAAAATATAAACGAAACCATCAATTGGAGGATCTTGAGTTATATTAACAGCTAATTCTAGATATTTATAAATCACATCCAATGACATTTTAGACATCATGGCACAATATCCAGCCCTAACATAAGTAAATTTTTCATCAATTGCGGCATGCGTCCCATCATTTGTTTCAAGTGAAAGAACATTGTATTTAAAACCATTTTCATAATCTTCAATACTCATGTAGCTTTGTGCTAAAAAGTAATAATTTCTTTTTGAAGGAACGGCTTTTAATAATTGGTCAACATCTTTTTGATATCTCAATACAGATGACCCTCCAAATTTTATACGATCTTGATATAGAATAAATATGTCAGATAGATTTAGATATTGTCCCACATTTAAAAATGCTTCATGAACTGGTGATTTTATATCATATCTACAGTTTTTATTATTTCTAATGAAACGTAAATCATTGTGATCATTTGTTTCTATACTGCCTTTATTATTTTCATACCATTGTTGTTTCACTAATCCAAAATTTATATTCGCCGGAATTTGACTTATAATTTTTAGAAATTTCTTTTTTGATTTTTCCGTCCGGAATTCATCCCCGGCATCCATCATTAAAATAAATTTCACCTTAACGCTTTCAGCAAATTCAATTGCTTCATTTCTACTTTCTGGGAAAGATTTAAAGTCCCCCAACTTCAGATGTAATTTTTGGTTATTTTTGTTGCATGTTTCAGTTAGTATTTTAATTGTGCTATCAGTGCTTCCAGTGTCAAAAACAATTACATTTTTAATATAATCTTTAACTGAATTAATAGTAATCTCTATGCTTGATTCTTCATTTTTTATCATTAATAACACACCCACTAAATTATCATCGGCTTTCATTTTTTTATTTGAATTTTTTTTTGTTTAAATAAATAAAAAAATGGGTAATGTACAAAAAAATATTCCATTTAGTAGTATTAATATTCGTGATCCAGCAAATTCTGTAGTTTGTCCTTCTGGATATTATTGCACACCCGGAACTTCGGTAGGTCCTCCTTGTCCTGTTGGTAATTATTGTCAACTAGGAAGTTCAACGCCAACTCCTTGTCCAAGTGGAAAATATAAACAAGACACGGGGGGGACTTCTTTATCACAGTGTTTGTCTTGTGATGCGGGTTTTTATTGTTTATCGGGAAGTTCTTCAAAAACACAAAATTTTTGTCCTATAGGAAATTTCTGTCCTTCTGGAAGTTCAACTGGAACAATTTGTCCTGTTGGATATTATTGTCCATCAACTGGCGCTTCAACAGGAACAATCTGTTCTTCAGGTTTTTATTGTGATTCATCGGGATTAACTTCACAAAAAGCCTGTCCACAAGGTTATTTTTGTCCTTCACAAGGAATATCTGGACCTGTTGGTTCTCCTTCCGGTCCAACAATTTCTCAAATTGGAACATACAGTCCGTCAACTGGGGCTACGATGTCAACTTCTTGTCCCACTAGTTATTATTGTTCAACGACTGGAATATCTGGTCCAGTTGGCTCATCTTTAGGGCCAACACGTTGTGATTTGAATAAATGTAATACAGTTTTAGGAGCAACTTCTTCATCTCAATGCATAGGCCCTCAACCTGGTTATTATTGTGATAATGGAGTTTTTAAAGGTGCTTCTCCTGGATATTATGTTAGTTTACCGGGTTCAACTACACAAACTCCTTGTCAAGTAGGAAAATCTTGTCCAAGTTCAAATATGACGTTAGCACAAACTTGTGCAGCCGGAACATATCAAGATTTAACTGGTCAAACTAGTTGCAAAACTTGCCCTGCTGGTTTTTTTTGTCCAGCAGGAACATCAGTAATGCCAAGTGGAACTACAAATCAATGCCCTGCTGGTTATTATTGCCTTGCCGGAACAACAGCAATTCCAAGCGGAACAACAAATCAATGTCCTACCGGTTATTATTGCCCAGCTGGAAGCACAAGTGGAACTGCAAATCCTTGCGGTCCCGGAACATATCAGGATGTTAAAGGACAGTCTTCTTGTAAATCATGTCCAATAGGTTCATTTTGTCCAGCTGGTTCAACTAAAGCAAAAGTATGTCCAGATGGTTATTATACTAGCACAACTGGTAACAATTCTTGCTTTCAAGTAGGTATTGGTTATTATGCAGAAAATGGAATAATAAAAAGTTGTAATTATAATAATGATGAATTTTGTCCAAATAGAGGAATGACTAAATCAGATATTCGTTCAGCGGGGACATGGGGGACTCCTTCTGTATGCAATGCTGACTACAGCGGTTGCACATGTTCAAGTGATGCTACTGCATTATGGTGTTCTGCTAGAGTTGCAGATTTAAATTTATGCCCAGCTGATTATTTTTATTCAAACTCAACTTCTCAGTGCACAAAAGCAGCGGATCAATTCGCCGCTTCTTACTCTAAAGTATACTAATTTAAGTTCATTTTATTTTCTTAACCATTTGAGGTTAACCTCTAGTCTCCAGATTTTAAAAGTTTGTTTTTCTTAACCTATAATTGTGGTTAAGAAAAAATTCATGATGTAAATTTACATCAAAATGGAGACTAGAGGTTAAGAAAAACTTAATAATTAAAAATTGTAATTTTTTACACGTATTTCAACGCCGTATTTAGAATCTAAATCAACCTTGAATTCTCTAAAAAATTCAATCAAGGCTGTTTTATCTTTACATAATTGATAAATGTCATTATTATATTTTTTCAGAAAGATGTTTGTAAAATATTTAACATAATCCTTGCAAGCTGAAGAACAAGGAATAATAGATGGTAAACTATAAATAAAATATATCATTCCTTCAATTTCTCTATCTGTTGGATTTAATGGATATGCACTTAAGTTATATTCAAGGATGTCAAAAAATGTATAATTAGTTGGAGGTGGTAAGTAAATTGGTTGTTGGGGTTGATAACCGTAAGGATAACCGTAAGGATATCCAATTCCGTATGGCACAACTCCTCCATAAGGAGGATAACGATGATTATGGCGATCGTGATGATTTTTTCCATCATCAGAATTATGATGATTGTGATTTGATCCTTGAGGCGACGGTGAAAAACTTCCGCTTATTAATGATGTTGTCATTTTTCGTCCAGTTATTGAAGTTGGTTTAACTCCTGTAAAATCTTCCCTTATATCTTCATGTTCCTTAAAAAAATAAGCATTTCTTAGTGATAAGTAATCTGAATTCATTTCTTTTATTTATCAACTCATAAAAAATTACTTTAAATTTTTTTTTCTTAGAATGAATTCAGTCGCGATGTCAGAAACTTTTACATCGTTATTTCTCTCACCACTTTTTTTATAGGATATAAAATACCCATCACCTGATGATGTAGGTAAAAAATCATTGTTTTGGCATTGAGACAAAACAATAAAACTGGTTAATATCAAAAATATAAACTTCATTTTTTATGTTATGATTTTTATATGTTTTTTTTATGTTTTTTTTCATTTTTTTGTATAATAAAAGAAATATTATAATGCGATTTACTGATGAAAATGGAAATTTTATTATTCCAAGAGGATATGATTACTCGTTGGAGATGCTTTCAGATGATTATCCTGTTGGATGGACTGAATTTTTTTGGAATAACCTTCCGGCAGATAGAAAACTTTTGAAAAAATTAAAAAAAGACAAAAGAGAATTTAACCGAAATTTAATAGATTTTGGATTTAGAGTAGATTATAATGTAGATCAAAATGGAAGAGTTTATGCAATTAATCCTAATAGAGAAGATAATTCTGAATCTAAGTGGATGATTAAACACGTTTTAGAACAACTTGAATTTACAAATAGCAAAATTCAAATGATCCAACGACAATTGCCTCGTGTTAGTCCAGTTAGAAGAAAAAAAAGAAAAAGTAGAAGCAGAAGAACATAAAAAAAATTTAAAGATACTAATTATATATATATGATTACATATATTCTCCCTGAAGATTTATGGGATAAAATTTTTTCTTTTTATAATCCAAACCAGCAAAATTATTCAATTGTTATATCAGAATTGAAATGTAAACAATTTTATAAGATATGCTTAAATGAAATGAATCAATATTGTGTTTATGATAAAAATAAAAATTTAATTTCATTTCAGAAAGAATGGATTATAGGGTAAAAAATTGATGTTTCCAATACAACCTTTTTGTATTGGAATTAAGTATGGCGCTGAGATACGTGGAAATTCTAATTTATAGAATCTTTTCTTAAAATATCTGTTTTGATCAAAAAAAATTTTTATAATAAAATCTCTTAATAAAATAAATCTCTTAATAATTAATGTCAGAACAAAAAAGTGAAACTGAACCTATAAATAATCAGTACAAAGATCCCGACATAATTGTTCAAATATTCCGAGTTTTGGCTATTTTAAAATTTGTGTTTTTAGCTTTTTATTGTTACCGTCGTAACCAATTAATACTATCTTTAATACCTATAATCGCAAGTATTGCATATGTAGCCATGTTCATCAATGAAAAAACTATTTTAATCGCTAGATATACAGATTGGGTTTTAACAACGGGAATAATTTTATTTGTTATATTGTCAAAAGCCAAAATCCAAATTGATGAAATAATTTTTTTAGTTAGTTTAAATTCAATAATGATGTTATGTGGTTTATTTGGAAGATTGGAAAAAAATCATGAAAATAGAATTATTTGGTTTTCTGTAGGATGCTTTTTATTTATTCCAATTTTTATAAAACTTTTGAAAATATCAAATCGCAGTTCAAAATATACTGTTTTTTTATGGTGTATTTATCCTTTTGTTTGGATATTAGCCGAAGAAAATATCATAACCATTGATACTGAAAACTCTATAATACCAATGTTGGATGTGTGGGCTAAATCCGGATTTATTTATCTAAACTTGTAAAGAAAAAAATTATGAAGCTTGTTCGTAGCTAATCACATCATTGATTGAGAACGTTGGATTTGTGCCATTTAAAAGATTAACTTGAAATTCAATGGTATCACCATGAGTAGAAGTGAATTTTCTAATTCGACAAGGTCCACATGAATAACTGTCATTTACAGCGCCTGCACCTGCTTCAGGTGCTTCAGGTAATATTACATTTCCTGTTGATCTTGAAAAAACTAAATTTTTAAAAACTTTCCACTCACCAGTTAATATTCCTCTAAATTGTTCTTGTTCAACATTATTTAATGATCCATCCGCCCTTCTCTTGCTTTTCTTTTTAGTTAGTCTAGACGATTTTCTTCTTAAATGATATGACTTTTTATGAACTTTGTTAATAGCTTTTTTACCTTTCTTGCTTCGAGTTCTTTTCTTTTTTCTTTTGGATCCATCTTCAGATGATGATATGTTACGAGATTGTTCAATTAGTTCTTTTCGTTTATCATATGAATCAAATATTTCTTTATCAAGTCTTTGAAATTCAGGATCAGTTGACGAAAATCTTTGTCTATTCTGTTCAAGTTCTCTTGTTTGTTTGTCTAATTCATCTATTTCTGTATTTTTTTTTATATAATCAGGATTATCTAATTTAGGATTTGAAAATATTTTTGATAATGGAGCAGATTCTTCAACATCAATAGTTCTTCTAGTTAACATAGGACATAAATATTTTCTGTCAGGCGTGGTTGTGTGATATCCTCCACAGTCTCTACAATTCCAAGATATATGTTCTTCACTTTCAACATCATCTTTTTTATTTCGCACAGGTTGTTTTTCAGTTACATCTTTTTTAGGTAGTTCAATATCATCTTTAAAAGTAACTTTCTTTTTTGGAGATGATGAACGAGAATAAATATTATCATATGAATAATTAGGTAATATTTTTTGTTGAAATTGTTGATACATTTTATTATTATTAGAATAATTTTTTTTGGACATTATAGGTTTTGATATCAATTTATTAATAATATCAGAATACTGTCCAATTTTAGCTTCTTTTTTCTTTCCTGATCTTTTTCTTTTTGATTTTTTTGTCGGTCTTTTTCTTCTAGATAATTGTGTTTTCATTTTTTATTTAATAAAATAAAAATTTTTATTTAAATTTTAAATATATTGACATCAAATAAAAAGTTAATGTCATATAAAGATTCTGTTGAATTATCTGATCGCGTAGAAAAATCAACTAGACTTGTTTCTAAATATCCTGACTATGTTCCAGTTATAGTTGAAAGCAGTGATATAAATCTGTTAAATTCTTTAAAGAAAAAAAAATATCTTGTTCCTAGAGATTCTAAAGTATCGCATTTAATGCAAACAATTAGAACAAAGATCACTCTTGATAAAGGAAAAGCATTATTTATATTTATAGATAACAAGATTGTGTGCCCGGGTGATTTAATTGGGGATTTGTATGATAGTTATAAAAAGAACAATAAAATACGTTCTGATTCCGATAATTTTTTTTACGTATATTTGCAATGGGAGAATACTTTTGGATGAAGTTTTTTTATTTGTTTTCTTAACCTTATTTCACATAGGTTAAGAAAAATTACGCCTCTCTGAACTTTTAAGCAGCCATTGCGCCGGATCTACTTATTTCAGATATAATATTTGAATGTCCGGCGAATACAATATTTGATCTATTTCCAGAGGGGATAACAATAGTATTGCTTGTCCTTTTAACTATAGATCCACTTATATTAACTGTGACAGTGCGACTTGTTTGATTTAGAAATAACACGGTCATAATAGTTCCATCTACCGATGGCGCATTTTCAGGAATCTCATAATCTGTGTTGAAATAAAGATATATATTTGCCAATGATGATCCAGATGGACCAGTTACAGTGAAAATATTTCCTTTGCTTGAATCAATAAAAATGTCAGCAACCGAATTCAACGGATTATAAGGAGCTGCACCCCCTCCTGCATTGAAAAGGGATACAGGAACAACATGGGATGATAGACTTGTTTTTGCATGAACATAACCAGCTGATGTAATATTACCAACAACAGTGTCAATATCGTTATTGACACTCAATGATGATTTAAACGTTACTTCACCATTTGTTTCTAATTTATTTTGTATAATTGCATTTTTAAACGTCGAATTTTTTGACGTTATATTTGAAAGGTTTAATTGGGGCTTACTTATCCCTTGAAAATAATTGTTCATTGTTCTATCTGTGGGCATTGTTTAATTTTAATTTATACAAATATTTTATTTATTTTTATTTTTTATTTTAAATTAAGTAACAAACATGGCTTATTAATTGACTTAAATGTCCACGGTGATTTTCATGTTGATGTAGAGTCCAATTTCAACATAATATTTGTTATCATCAATATATTAGCTCAATTAATTTCCATAGTTATTCCATCTTCGCAATTAGATAGAAAGTAAGATAAGAATAAATGTAAACTGTAAACTTTTCATATATAATTTTTTTATATGAAAATTAAAATTTCGTCAGGACCTGTGAATTGTTTGTTGCTTACATTATTTAAAGTTATTGAATAGTATTCAATAAAATATTAAAAATATTAAATGACAATAATTAATAACATTGAGATTGATAATACAAAATATCACGAAAATGAACTTAAAAAGGTTATATTAAATAATGATCCTATTGCAGAAAAATTACATGTTGTAATTGTATTATCTAATCCATGCAATTATGCTATACGATACATTTTAACTAAAGAATTTATAAGACGAATGAAAGATGAACCAGATATAATACTTTATATCGTTGAATTAGCATATGGAACACAGGATTATCACATTACTGAAACTGATAATGATAAACATTTACAACTACGATCTCACGATACTCCTTTTTGGCACAAAGAAAATATGATAAATATTGGAATTAGAAAACTATTACCATCGGACTGGAAAGCAGTTGCTTGGATTGATGCAGATATTGAATTTGAAAATTGTAGCTGGGCAATGGATACTCTTAAAATTTTGAATGGCTACAAGGATATAGTTCAATTATTTAGTCATAATATTTTCATGGATGCATCATGTGAAACAGAAATGATATTAACAGGATTAGGATTTCAATATGTTAAAAAAATGAAAAGAAGTAATAGAATTAAGCATATAAATTCTTACTGGCATCCAGGTTTTGCATGGGCTTGTACTCGTAAACTATATGAAAAAATGAATGGATTATATGAATATGCGATTACTGGTGACGGAGATATGCAAATAGCGTCTTGTCTTCTTTCCAATTATGAATCTGCTCTACCAGATGATGTTTCTGATGATTATAAAAAATCTTTAAAAGAATTTGAAAGCAGAGTAAGTGGTAGTAGATTAGGATATGTTCCTGGTGTAATACGTCATTATTATCATGGAAGTATTAATAGCCGAAAATATGACATGCGAGAAAAAATTTTAACTGCTTTCAAATATTCTCCTAATAATCATCTAACCAGAAATAGAAACGGACTACTTGTCCCAAGTGAAAATTGTCCAAAGGAATTATTGGATGCTATTATGACTCATTTTCAATCAAAAAAAGAAGATGACTCAATATCATCTTCTTTCCAAATAAATAAAAAATATTTAATAGATTCTATGAATATTCAATTAAACAAACTTCTTCAATCTCATTTTGATAAAGAATCGTCTCTCTCAAATAGTAATAATAATTGTATTCTATTAAATTTGAAAAAGGATAGTAGTAGATTAAAATCATCGCAACATGAGCTTAAAAAACTATCTATTGAAAATCCTTTTTATTTAAACACAACATACTGGAAAGATAAAGATCAATTACAAACAGATCTCAATTATGTATTAAATTTTTTACAACAATTTAACAGTGAAATAAACATGGAAAAAGAAGTAACAATCAACGAATTTTCTGAACCAGATGATATATTTATAAAAATACAATCTGGTCCACTTGCATGTTATTGCAGTCATGTAAATGCAATGATCCATGGCTATAATAGTTTTCAAAATTACACAATTATATGCGAGGATGATATAAACATAGATTGTATTGGCAATATTGAAAATTTTATATCTTTAATTCCGAATGACTGGGATATAATTTGTTTAAATTCATTACCGACAAGTCCAACATCTAATCCATCATCAAGTTTACTGTATTTTAAATTCAATAGCAGTTTTTACCATTTACACTTTTACATAATAAAAAACAGCTGTTTTGAAACAATTTTTCAGAATTTATACCCTATAAAAGATCAAATAGATATTGTAATTAGTAGCTTGCATGATAAGTTGAATATTTATAACATACCAAACACCGTAAGTCAGCATTTCTTTTCAACCAATATTCAAAATAATTTAAATATAATATATAATACACCTGTTTATTCAAAATTAGTAAAAGAAATTACAAAACTTGAAAAAATAATTCTTCAAATTGTAAATAATTATTTGCCTGAAAATAATGAATATAATAAGAGTATTTCTAACAAAATAATTGAAGATGTCATCTATAACAATATTTTTAACAATGCTTTTAACAATATAGATGAAAAAATTAGGGTGAAACAGCACGACGTAGAAGAAGAAGATAATCCTTTTTATGACCACCCAATTTACAATCAGCTAAACAAAATCATATATCATTACAATTTTCTGAAAGAGAATAACAATGTCAGATATTTTATTTATCATTTAATAGATGAAATTCAGTTCATAATATCATCTTTTGAATTACACAACAAATTTGAAAATGGTATAATAATGAAAGCTTATAATTTCGGTTCAACATCAAGTGTCTATAGGCATGGAGACGACATCATTAAAATATATAATAGAAGATTACGATGGGTTTGTGATGGACATGATAATATTAATACAATTTTTAATAAAGAGTTGCATATGCTACGGGCTCTGAATCATTTGATTGAATATGATGATAAAAAAATGGTTTTCAGAATAAAATATAAAGGCGAGTCTCTTTATAATCATTTCAGTTTACCTGACGATTATAAAGATCAAATAAATAAGATTTTTGAAGATTTTAATTCGAAGAATCTTTACTACCCAGAATTTAATACAAACAATATTATTGTTGATGAAGAAAACAGAATATCATTTATTGATTTCGGATTAGCTCATATAAATGAACACGATATTTTCAATGAAAATGAAAATGGAATAAACTACGAAAATTGTAAAAATTTTATTGAGTTACTTGAAATTCTTGATAATCGCTTTAAAACTGTTAAAACTGTTAAAACTGTTAAAACTGTTAATGCTGAAAATGAAAATGGTAAACAGAATCGGATTTTATACAACACGTTTATAAACAATATGAAAAATTGCGGAAAATATTCTAAGAATATATTTTAAATCATGTAGCTTTACTATAAGTTTTTTAGAGACACGTATGTTTTTCATATACAATTATTTATATGAAAAATCAAATTTCGTTCCATACAGGACTCGAACCTGTGACATTTCGGTTAACAGCCGAACGCTCTACCTACTGAGCCAATGGAACCCAACACTCTTCCCTACTCCACCTGAATCCATACCGGGACTTGAACCCGGAACCTCCCGATTAGAAGTCGGGTGCTCTATCCGATTGAGCCATACGGACAATTATATAATCTCTTGTCTTTAAATAGATTTCATTAAAAAACAATAAAAATAATAAAAAAATATATATAATTATTTTATAAATAAAATGAGCGTTGATAAAACTAAATTTGAAATTAAAGGATCCAAATATGGACTAGGATTATTTTACATTGGCGACGAAGAAATAAAAGCTGGGCGAGAAATCTTCGCGGAAACTCCTTTTTTCAAACCGCCGTATTTCAAAGAAATAAGAACTACAGAAGGATCAAAATATATAACTGATTGTGCCGTAATGGCATATGTTTCTCTCACGGCCGATGATGAAATTAAAAATAAATTAAAAGAATTTAAAATTGGAGAACCATCTAAAGACTTTCAAAAAAACATAACAAGAACTTATGAAGAAGAAATTAAAATATTACGTAGAGAATTATTTGGTAGGGAAATTGATGAAATTGATGAAATTTCTGATATGAAAGAAAAGATTCGTTATGCAAAAGAAAAGACTGGTTATATAAAAGATGAGATTATGAGAATGGCATTGTATAGATTATCTTGCAATTCTTTTTTAACCTATGACGATGTCAAAGAGATTTTCGTCCAAAATCCTTATGAATGGGGTTTTTTTGAATTTGCAACTAGAGCCAATCATTCATGTGACCCGAATATGGAAATAGTAGACATAGTTTGCGAAGGGCCTTATGAAATTGGAAAACATTGCGGGAAACCAGAAGGAGAAATAAAATTCAGGGCAATAAAAGATATAAAAAAAGATGATGAGTTAACTTATTCTTATGTCAGAAAAGCGAACTATATTGATGAAAAAACAATAATTTTTGATGAAAATGCTTACAAACAATCATTATTGTCTGATTATGGTTTTGATTGTAAATGTAGTCATTGCTTTCCTGGTAGTGCTGAAACAAAAGTAGAAACTCATGACAAAGGTAAAAGAAAGTCCAAAAGAAAGTCCAAAAGAAAGTCCAAAAGAAAGTCCGAAAGAAAATCCGAAAGAAAGTCCAATAGAAAGTCCAATAGAAAGTCCAAAAGAAGATCAAAAAGACGGAGATCTTAATATAGACAAAGTCCTATTTTTTCTTAACATTATGTTAAAAAAAAGAATTTAATGTATTCATCACGAAATGAAAACCTTTTTAAATTGTTCCATGACTTTTTCAGGTGTATATTCCTTATAACAGTTCAAATCCTTTCCTATGTATTTATTCTTATCAAAATCTTCCAGAATTTCCAATAATTCGCTTTCATTTGTGTAATATAAGGCTTTATCACCCAAGATTTTTTTATAATTATCATTCAAGACAACGCCTCCAAAAGTTATTATTGGTTTATTATTCACACTAAAATCTGCTAATGATAATCCAAAAGATTGCCCCAATTGCTGAGCTTCTAAACAACAATCACATGTATTAATAAACTTATTCTTATCTTCTTCATTAACAAATTTATCCAGAAAAAATATATTTGGATTCGTATCAAATCTTGGAATATTTACAAATATGAAATACACATTCGGGATAACTCTACAAGCTTTTTTAACAGCACTTATTGCAAATTGAATATTAAATGAATCACTTCCTCCATGATATCCAAAAACTGTAGAATCTTCATTAATCCCAAGTTCTTCTCTTAGATTTTCTTTTGTTAGTGAAGGCTCCATGACCATATGAGGAACAAATAATGACTTGTTGAATTTTTTCATAATCTGTTCTGATACCCCGGCAAATACATCACCATGTTTATCACTCATATCAAAAACACAATGGACACAAGTTTTAGTCTTTGTGGAAAAAACTCCATCATTTGTTCCATATTTGATAATATAAAGGAGATCACAATTTTCAGCCTCAAGTATTTCATCCAAATGATCCAAATTGTCATAGTAAAAAATCTTGAATCTTTTTTTGAATTTTTCTAGAGCAATTTCTACATTTTTATTTTCTAAGACGCTTGATTTCGGAACTACAATAACACTTTCATTTCCCAATAACTTTTCAGAATAGTTAGCATAATCAAATATGGCAGTGCTTGTTCCTCTTATGCAGAAAAAGTATATATGGAATGCAATTTTTTTTACAGAATTATTTCTAAAAAAAAGTTCATCGTCAAATAGGTCAGACTTTTCTTCTACTAATTTGAAATTATTTCTGTGTAAAAAAAGGATTATGAATGATAATGCGAACGATGAAAGTGTAATAGATTTATTTATGATTAAATTCACATACTTGATTTGTTCAAGATTTTTTATTTTTGATAAAACATCTAGATCATTATTCCTATTAAAATGAAGAAATAACACATCTATATTTTCCGGAAATTGTTCTAAATGATTACAGTAAAAAATATTCTCTTCAGATGATTTTATTGAATTACTTGAAATTCCATATTTTACAACGATGTTGAGTTTAGGTTTAGGCATTTTTTATATTGTAAATTTTATCTTCTTTAAAGTATGTTTAAGTAAATGGATTTATCTTGTAATTTTCATAATATTCAAATAATATGCTCTGAGCCTTTATGTATTTTTTCACATCTATAAATTTATCATCATCATTTTCAACGTATAATATCTCGCTTGAAAAAAATTCAGGTTTAACTAACATTCCTTCATTGAAAAAAAATGCACGATTATTATTTCTCATTGATTCTTTCAATAATTTTTTAAGAAAAGTTTTTCCATATATAACATTTTCATCCAATGAAATTATGATAGTTCCATATTCACTTTCTCTCAATATTGTAGGTATTATATTATTGTTTTGTTTTTTACCATAATCGTGACAACTATAAATACTAACAATGTCCTTCAAATTTTCTGGTATATCATAGGTTTCTCCATGTTTTGTTTTATGTGGTATATTTAACGCAATATTATCAATTTGAACCTGTTGATCAAATATTGAAACTAACATTGGCATTAGATTCTTAATATTGGAAGGCTCGCACGTAATTGAAACAATGATTTTACTTTTTGTTTTGATTCGTCGTTTTTTTGAAAATTTTTTAATGTATTTTTTCTTGTTATTTTCACAATTAAAACAGAATTGAAAATAACGATTAAAATTAAAGGTGAAAAACACAATAACTAATATAATAAAAAATATTAATACAAATGTAATATTCATTTATTTTATTATTAAGTATTAATTTTTTTCTTGTTTTTTTTATTATGGTTAATAATTTAAAGATAAAAAAATCATAAATTACAATAAAAATATGACTGATAACAAAAATCTTGTGGAATTTTTAAAGGAATTAGCGTTATTGATTGAACAAAATAAAATTGAACCAGAAGTTCTTAAAGATGTCGGTGAATTTTACATGAAAATAAAATTTAAATCATCTGATGAGTCTAGCAAAGATGAATTAATAAAGTATTTGTCAGCAGGATACTACATTTATAATAATATAGAAAAGAGTCAATGAATTTGGTTTTTTTCTTAATCTAATTTTGGATTAAGAAAAAAAAGAGGTGTATAAACTTTTTTACTTTTTTTGTTGCTCAAGTTCTTCAACTCGTTTCATAAGATGTTGAACTGCTCCAACTAAATGTTTATTAATCTGATCAACATCAAGCATCTTGAAATCATCAATAACCACTCCATCTATTTCTTGTTTTCTAGTTTTAACGCTTTGCGGTAAAACTTTTTCTACATCTTGAGCTATGAATCCAACATAACTATTCAAATCAGTATTATTTCTATACTTAAATGATTTTAATTGTAACTTTTTAATAATCTCAAACGATTTTTTATTGTCAAATTTTTTTATATTTTCCTTAACTCTTTCATCCGATGGTATAGTCCAAACACTTGATATCGGTTTTGCTGCACTATCAGCACCAAGATGTAATAAATATGTTGGTTCGGATATACCAATTCCGACATTTCCCGAATTCATATTTATGATGTTAGAATCTGAAATACTCCAAAATTCCGAATCCCATTTATCTCCTTTATCCCCTTTATCCCCCTTCTCCCCCTTCTCACCTTTATCCCCCTTCTCGCCTGAAT